>JAAUYJ010135816.1_pt1 | contig 26234 bp, 19 predicted proteins | sample 7278031 | NCBI WGS metagenome assembly JAAUYJ01 (sample SAMN14350222, study PRJNA611818) | marine sediment metagenome | isolation source: surface marine sediment (1.8m) | place: French Polynesia: Moorea | collected 2018-08 | reverse complement strand
CTACCCCCCTACCCCCTATAAGTCCCCCTACAGGGGGACATCAGTCGCAGCCCCTCCACCCCCCTCATTCCCCCCTAACCCCCCTCTATCCCCCCTATTAGGGGGGAAGACAGAGGAATAGTTTTTTTATATTGGGGAAGACAGAGGAATAGTTTTTTTTATATTGGAGAGGTTTGGAGAGGTGGGGGGAACTAAAGGGGGGATGGAGTAAAGGTATATTCAGCTTACAATCTCTTGATATGGGATTGGGTCAATTCTTCGAGATATTAGAGTATGTGTGCTTCCTTACAGATACCTTCTTTGCAAAAGTAAATAAAGATTTTACATCTCAAATCTCCCCTAATTGCGGTACTCATACTGGGAAAAAAGAATTAAATGTAAGAATACATTTTTGTCCTGAGTGCGGATACGAACAGGACACAGATGTAGCAGAGGCACGAGGTTGTACGTAATAGAGGATTAGTTGCGGTCGGTGCGCCCGTGACCAAACAGCCCTGTGATGGCGTTCTGTCGGGGGCTATTGCCGTGAGATAGAGTCTAAAAGGGAATCCCTCGTGAGAGACGAGGGAGGTTCAATAGGAAATACTTAAAGTGCAAACAAGTTTTCGTGGATAGCAAAATAATATAGCAATACCTTTGAGGTTTAGGATATAAAAACCCTGTAAGGGCGATTCCCTCTTCGCGGATACCATTCAATTAATAGCATAGGCTAATCTATAGTTCGACTGCTATAGGACTTCCTTGGGTGAAGAACAGGATATAGCACCGCATTGATCTTCTCAGTTCTAAACTATTGTAGCGACCACTTATTATTTATTGCTTTATGCTAGATACCCTCACAGAAGCGATCAACAAGATTATTATCGGACAATCTAATATAGTGCAACAGTTGTTAGTTGCCTTACTCAGTGGCGGTCATGTCATTATAGAAGGAGTACCAGGAACAGGAAAAACTTTACTCGTTAAGGTATTATCTCGGCTTATTGCTGCGGATTTTCGACGCATTCAACTCACACCTGATATTCTCCCTTCAGATATTTTAGGAACAAATATCTTCGATCTTAATAGTCGCAGCTTTAGTCTGAAAAAAGGACCAATCTTTACAGAAATATTACTCGCTGACGAGATTAATCGCACCCCTCCCAAAACTCAATCTGCACTCCTAGAGGCAATGGAAGAACAGCAAATAACATTAGATGGAGAGACTATTGCTTTACCACCACTATTTTGGGTAGTAGCGACTCAAAACTCTTTAGAATTTGAGGGTACTTATCCTCTACCAGAAGCACAACTCGATCGCTTTCTGTTTAAACTAGTAATAGACTATCCCGAAAAAGCAGCAGAAAAACAGATGTTGCGGAATTCTCAAGCAGGATTTAAAGCCAAAAGAGTTGATTTAGAAAAACTGCAACCTATTGCAACTGTTGAAGATATTATTGCCTGGCGCGAACAAGTACAACAAGTACAAGTAGAAGAAAATATCCTAGATTACTTACTAGCACTTATAGAAAGAACACGCAAACATCCCGATCTCGCTTTAGGTGCATCACCTCGATCTGCGGTATCTTGGTTACAAGCTGCAAAAGCTTATAGTTGGTTATCCGAAAGAGACTATGTTACTCCAGATGACATTAAAGCAGTAGCACTTCCTCTCTTGCGTCACCGTTTAATTTTACAACCAGAAGCCCAATTAGATGGAGTAGAAATAGATAACGCGATCGCATCTATTTTACAACAAGTTGCTGTTCCAAGGTAATTTAATGATGAATATGGATTACATACACGGTTATTCTGATGACGAACAAAAAAGATTAATTCAGCAAGCAGAATACTGGAGGGATGATTTAATTCTGCGAGATATAAATTACAATTCTGGGGAAAGTTTACTAGAAATTGGCTGTGGTGCAGGTGCAGTATTAGGAATTTTAGGTACAGCTTTTCCTGGTTTAAAATTATCGGGAATTGATCTAGAAGCCAAACAAATTAATTATGCTAGTCAACATCTGAAACAGTTGGGATTAGATGCTGATTTAAAAATTGGGGATGCTACCAACTTACCTTGGGAAGACAATAGTTTTGATCGGGTCTATGCTATCTGGTTTTTAGAACATCTTTCTAATCCTTTAAAAGTCCTCCAAGAAGCAATCAGAGTTTTAAAACCAGGAGGAACAATTACTATCACTGAAACTGACTACCGTACTATTGTAATTATTCCAGACTCAGAAAATTATCGTTATTTAAAATATGACTTCTGTCAACTGTTAATTGAATCTGAAGGAAATCCTTATATGGGACAATCTTTAGGTAATTTATTAACTCAATCTGGATTTAAAACAGTAGTAAATAATGCTCTTACATTTCACTATTTTTCCCGTAAAGCTCCCGAAAAAGTTACAGGTTTCATCGACTATGCAAGTTCTTGGTTAGCTCCCACAATTCCCCAGATAGTAAAGAAGTTTAATAAAGATTCTGAATCTTTATCTGCTGGATTAAATGATTTTCATAACGTTAAAAATAATCCAGATGGTGCTGTAACTGCTGTTATCTATCGAGCTACTGGAATTAAATAATAAACGATTATTACAATGAGCGAATGTTTACAGAAGGAGAGTCAGTCCAAGGTACTCCGCCGTAAAACGACGGAGCCTGCTTGGACTTCGTCAGAATAAAAAGAAATATTGATAACCTGAAAATAGGTAAACTAGGCACAATAGTTGCACGATATCCACACAATGATTCTTGTTATGAAGTCGAATTTTATAATTCTAATGGTACAACACTCAAATTAGTGACCTTAATTAACAAAGTTAGAATCTCTCTGCGTCTTTGCGCCTTTGCGCGAGATAAAATCATTATTTAATAACCCATCACTCTTTGACTTGAAATTATATGATAGTACCTAGTTTACGTTGCTACCTATTATTATTACTAAGCTTACCCTTAACAGCTATCCTAGCTATTTTCATTAACAATCAAGTTAGTATTATTACAACTATCATCTATGACGTGATTATTCTCATCCTTGCTATCTGGGATGGTATTAGAGTCAGACGCAACAAAGTAAAGATTACTCGCAAACCATTAGGGAAGTTATCTGTAGGAAAAGATAATCATGTAACTTTAGAAGTCACAACCCAACAACCAGCAACTATTCAAGTAAAAGATAATTATCCCCAAGAGTTTCCTGTTTCCAAAGATATTTTGGAAGCAGTTTTACCTAGTAACACTAGAGAAACCCTAACCTATAATATCCACCCTAATAGTCGTGGTAAATACACTTGGGGAGATATCCAGATACGTCAACTAGGAAATTGGGGTTTAGCTTGGAGTCGGTGGAAAGTTGCAGCAAAACAACCAGTAGTAGTATATCCCGATTTAATCGGATTGCGATCGCTTACTATTCGTCTCACTCTGGAAAATACTGGTATGATGCGTCGTGGGAGAAGAATTGGCAATGGTACAGAATTTGCTGAGTTAAGAGAATATAGTCAGGGGGATGATATTCGTCTTATCGACTGGAAAGCCACAGCCCGTAAAAATCGTCCTCTAATTAAAGTCTTAGAACCAGAACAAGAACAGACCCTCTTCATCTTACTAGATCGCGGACGGTTAATGACTGCCCAAGTACAAGGTTTAAAAAGGTTTGACTGGGGAATAAATGCTACCTTGTCTTTGGCGTTAGCTGGGTTGAGTAGGGGGGATAAAGTAGGAGTAGCAGTTTTTGATCGAGATGTTACCACTTGGATACCACCAGAAAGAGGACAATCTCATCTTTCAAAACTAATCGAAAGTCTAACCCTATTGCAACCAGTATTACTAGAACCAGATTACCTTGGCGCGGTAACAAAAGTAGTAACCCAACAAACCCGTCGCGCTTTAGTAGTTGTAATTACGGATATTATAGACGTTACCGCTTCTACAGAATTATTAGGAGCAATGATGAAATTAACTCCCCGTTATCTTCCCTTTTGTGTAACTCTGGGCGATACCAAAGTTGATACCATTGCTCACACTACAACAGATAATATCAAAGATGGCTATTGCCGTGCTGTCGCTCTTGATTTATTGTCTCAAAGACAAACAGCCTTTGCTAGCTTGAAACAGAAAGGAGTCTTAGTTTTAGATGCACCCTGCGATAAGATTAGTGAAGAATTAGTAGATAGATATTTGAACCTCAAGGGGAGAAGTTTATTGTAGATTGTTAGTAGTTAGTAGTTAGTAGTTAGTAGTTAGTGGTTAGTGGTTAGTAGTTAGTGGTTAGTAGTTAGTGGTTGATTGATAAGAACTATTACTTGACTACTATTTCTCCTATCATCCCTGCTTCTTTATGTCCTTTAATAGAACAGTGTAATTCATATTTTCCTGATTTCATGGGAGTTAATACCCATTCTGCTACTGCTCCTGGCTTTAACTCTAATTCGTGAATTGCACCTTTAACTTCTACCTTTCCTGCTTGTACTTTTTTTGTCCAACTAGCATCAGCAAAATCTTTTGCAGTAAAATAGTGCTTCGTTGGACTAGGATTATCCAGAAGTAGCTGATATTCTTTTCCTGTTTCAAATTCTAAATTACTAGGGAAAAACTTTAACTCTCCTGCACTATTACCCAAACTAACTTTAACTGCTGTTAATTCTGGATTAGCTGACGCTGTTGGTAGCCATAATAAACTAAAAACCATGATAGCAATACAGTAAGCAGCTACCTGTTGCACAATCTTTCTGACTCTAACAAAATCAAGAATCTTCATTTTTCTTATTACATCGATATTGTATATAAAGATGGTAATTTTAAGTGGTCACTAGAATAAACAATATTTACAATATAAAATAATTATCCTTTCTACGCCTTTGCGTTACCCCCCTTCCTCCCTTTCTAAGGGAGGTGCCGAAGGCGGAGGGATTGGGGGTATCAAGGGGAGATTGTGCGCGATATTCTTCTACTAATATGAAATTAGTATAATCGTTACAAGCTCAACATTTAATCACCAATGAATCAAAAAGAAGGATTCAAACTTAGACTACTAAAAACTAGTATTCTAGGAATTAGTGCGTTCTATTTAGCCAGTTGTTCTTATTTATATTTACAACAAGATAATCTGATTCTTCAACCAAGTAAAAAGCTCCACTCTCATCCACAGGATAAAGACTTTAATTTTATATATCAAGACGTTTGGATTACTGTTCCTAATTCTCAAGATAAAATACATGGTTGGTGGTTTTCTGCATCAGTCAATAGTGAGACAATGAAACTAATTCCTAATGAACCTCATAACCTTATCAAGAATCAAACTATATTATATCTTTGTGGCAGAGGCGGAAATAAAAGCTATTCTACTAACTTGGCTAAAGTTCAAGGATTACTGCAATTAGGATTTAATGTATTAGCTATAGATTATCGTGGTTATGGTCAAAGTCAAGGAGACAACCCAACAGAATTAAAACTATATCAAGACAGTGAAGCTGCTTGGCAATATTTAACGAAAGAAAAAAAGATTGCTCCTGAAACAATTACAATTTATGGAGAATCATTAGGGGGAGCAGTGGCGATAGATTTAGCAGTCAAAAAACCTCAAGCAAAAGCTTTAATTGTTCAAAGTTCTTTTACTAGTATGAATCAACAAGTTCTCGATCTAAATATAAAAAAACTTAGACTATTTCCTCTAGAAATAATTTTAAATCAGAAGTTTGATTCTATAGGAAAAATCAAATCATTACAAATGCCAGTTTTATTTTTACATGGCATGAGAGATAATGTAGTGAAATATTATCATAGTCAAGCTTTATATGATGCTGCTCCTGAACCTAAACAATTATTTTTAATCCCTAAAGGAAACCATTTCAATATTTATCAACCCAAGAGCCATTCTTATTTAAGAGCTATAGCTAATTTTATGAAATTAGAGCCAACCCAAAAATAAACACTTTCTACAAAAAGTAAATCTTTGTTATTTATTTAGGATTTTTATCGCTCAAATTATGTATTCTAAAGAATATTACTAGTTTTAAAATTCAGATAGCCTAAATCAGCGATTTTATTCTTAGGCATTTATCAAGCGCAATTATTTAGTTAACAATGAATCTGGGTCAGTGGTGTGGTTTTATTTGTTTAATTATTGCTTTATTTGTTCTCTGGCAAATTCGTAATTTGCTCCTACTAGTTTTTACTGCTGTCGTATTGGCTACTGCTCTCAATCGTTTTGTCAAATGGCTACAGAAGAAGGGATTACACCGTAAAATAGCTTTACTGTGTGCCATAAGCTCAATAATAGTTTTTTTTATTCTCTTTATTTGGTTAATTGTTCCACCTTTTAGTCAGCAGTTACAAAAACTAATTGAAGAGTTACCAAAGGTTTGGGCAAAAATTGACTTAGAGGTAGAATTACTAGAAGCAAAGCTACCAGACTATTTACCGACCTTACCTAATCGCAGAGATTTATTAAGTCAATTACCACCACTACAAGAACTAATTAGCAGTTTTGTTGGTATCTTCTCCGATTCTCTCACAGTGTTACTGCAACTATTACTCATATTTGCTTTAACCATTATGATGTTGTCTAGTCCCCAAGGATACCGTCAAGCTTTATTAAGTTTATTTCCTTCTTTTTACCGCCGACGAGCAGATTATATTCTATCTCAGTCAGAAGAAGCATTAGGCAATTGGTTAAGAGGAATTCTGATTAATTGTTTATTTATTGGTATTGCTAGTGGGTTGGGTTTAGCAGTTTTACAAATCCGCTTAGTATTAGTTCATGCTCTACTAGCTGGCATTCTAAATTTTATTCCCAATATTGGTCCTGCTACGAGCGTTATCTTTCCTTTATCCATTGCTGTATTAGAAGCACCGTGGAAAATAGTAGCTGTTCTGATTTGGTACTTTATTATTCAAAATGTAGAAACCTATTGGCTTTCTCCTACAGTAATGGCGAGACAAGTTTCTCTGCTTCCTGCTGTCACTCTTACTGCTCAAATCTTTTTTGCTAAAACTTTTGGTATTATGGGCTTACTCTTGGCACTTCCGTTGACTGTAGTAGCTAAAACTTGGATTGAGGAAGCATTATTCAAAGATATTTTAGACCGTTGGGAACATAATAAGTAATATTAAGACTAATCAAGGCAATAGAGCTAATCGTCGTAGCTAAACCTCAAACTTACAAATTCGTCCCTAAAACCTGGTCGAGAACAAAATACAATTTTATCTTTAGAACGCTCATCTTTGATGCAATTAACTTCTTTCTTAAACGCTTCGAGATTATTTTTGTATCTTTGAGGATCTATGCCTAATTTTCGTTGAAACTGATTCCAGGGTACGTCCACAATTTTATCACCGCAGACCATTTCTACTTCCCCACCTTCAGCATCAATGTCTCCAAATTCTATTTCCAATTCAGGGTCTTCTATTTCCACAAACTTACAGGTTTCCATTTTAGCGCGATCGCCACAAGCTCCGAAAATCCCACTCAAAGCAATAATTATACTGATAATAGTTACGAGCCTAATTTTATGCACTATTTTATGGATAACAGTCTTAACTTTAAAAATACTCAATATTGATTGCTAAGACTAAAAATCATCGGCTTTTTTTAAGACTTTGAATGAAGAATTAATACTCAATTATTATATAGATAATAAATAAGGGGCTGGCATTGCCAAACCCCTAAAGCTCAAATTTTACGAAGTCCAAGGGGGCTTCCGCCTATCATTTGCGGAGTAACTTGGACTCAATAAGATATTACAGTTGAGGTGCAAACTGTTCTTTTTCAGGAACTTCAGTGTATTCTGCAACTATTTGGCGGAATTCTTGACCATCAATAGTTTCTCTCTCAATGAGTAAATCTACTAAGCGATCGATTACTTCTCGGTTATCACGGATAATTTTTCGCGCTAGATTATGAGAGTGTTCGATGATCTGACGTACTTGGTCGTCAATACGAGAAGCAACTTCTTCAGAATATTCTGCACGGGACATTAAACCGCCACCGAGGAATACTTCTCCACCTTGTCCTTCCAGAGATAACGGACCTAGATCGCTCATTCCGAAGCGAGTCACCATCTGACGTGCCATTTCTGTAACTTGTTGTAAGTCACCACCAGCACCAGTTGTTACTTCGTCGTAACCAAAGATTTCTTCTTCTGCTGCGCGACCACCCATTGCACCAGCAATACGAGCCATTAACTGAGAGCGAGAAATCAAACCTTGTTCTTCGTTGGGAGTAAACCAAGTTAAACCTTGAGCTTGTCCACGAGGAATTAGGGTTACTTTCTGTACTGGGTCATGGTCTTTAACCAGAGTACCAACGATCGCGTGACCAACTTCGTGATAAGCAATTAAACGCTTACTCTTACCATCTACTAGGGGAGTACCCTCCATACCAGCAACTACCCGATCTACCGCATCGTCAATTTCAGACATGGTGATAGCTTCTTTACGTCTTCTAGCGGTGAGAATTGCAGCTTCATTAAGTAAGTTAGCTAAATCTGCACCAGAGAAACCAGGAGTCCGACGAGCGATCGCCTCTAAAGAAATTTCAGGAGCGATTTTTTTGTTGCGGGAGTGTACTTCTAAAATTTCTAAACGACCTTTAATATCAGGATTGTCAACCATTACCTGACGGTCAAAACGACCAGGACGCATTAAAGCGGAGTCTAGGACATCAGGACGGTTGGTTGCAGCAATAATAATAATGCCACTGTTACCTTCAAAACCATCCATCTCGGTGAGCAATTGGTTAAGAGTTTGTTCTCTTTCATCGTTACCACCACCGATACCAGCACCTCTTTGACGACCTACAGCATCAATCTCATCAATAAAGATGAGACAAGGAGCGTTTTCTTTAGCTTTCTTAAACAGGTCACGGACTCTGGAAGCACCAACGCCCACAAACATTTCTACGAACTCTGAACCAGAGATACTGAAGAAAGGTACACCAGCTTCACCTGCGATCGCCTTGGCTAGTAAAGTTTTACCAGTCCCAGGAGGACCAATCAACAAAACCCCTTTAGGAATTCTTGCACCTACAGCAGTAAAGCGTTCAGGCTGTTTAAGGAAAGTTACAACTTCTTGTAATTCTTCTTTAGCTTCGTCGATACCTGCTACATCATCGAACATCACGCCAGTTTTAGCTTCCATCTGGAAACGAGCGCGAGACTTCCCGAAACTCATTGCTTGACCCGGTCCTCCAGGCATATTATTGGAGCGACGGAACAAGAAAAATAAGGCAGAAATTAGGACAATAGGAAAAATTAAATTTCCCAGTAATCCCCACAATGCACCATCGTTAGTAACGGGATGATAATCAAATTTGATATTTGCTTCTCTGAGTTTGGCAATTAATTCTGGTGAGTTAGCAGGAAGATCGACTCTTAATCTTTGTAAGCGTTCGTCGATTTCAGGATCCATTGCTTGAACAATAGCAGTTCTGCCATTTTCATATAATTCAACACTGGCAACTTTTCCTGTATTCAGATAGTCCAAGAAACGACCATAGGTCATACGAGTGCTAGCTGTATTATTGCCGATGTTTCCAGTGTTTGTAGAGATACTTCCTTGAAACAGGAAAAATCCCACTATCAAAATTGGCAATGTCCAAAGTAATAAGGCTCTCCAAGAAAAATTTTTCATAAGCTAATTGTTGTTGAAGTTGAGTTTGGTTAATATTATTTATCAGTTTTTTAACCTGTGGGCTTTTCCCTTGATTTTGGGCTTTTCAAGCTGGCAGATCTTGCACTTATTCTAATTTTTGTCAATATTTATTATTGCAAGCTGGCTTTAACTTAATTAAATTTAACGTAATTCTCATCTTTAAAGCAAGGACTTCCCATTGCAAGAGTGCCTATTCCCTAGAACTAGCAAAGAACAAAAGCACTAATCAAAATCTAGATCAACACCTCTAAATTACGGTTTTTATCACTTCGATAAGTATAGGAAACAAGATACATTAGATTTACAAGGTAAAGAAATATTAATAAGATTAACCAAAGACTTATGTTTGAATACTTCAATGAGAAAGCGATTAAAACAGTGATTCTGGCTCAAGAAGAAGCCCGACGCACAGGACATAATTTAGTAGGGAGTGAACACATACTTTTAGGGGTAATGGAGGAGGGGTCATCTGTTGCATCACAGGTATTAGAAGCTCAGGGGATTAAAACCAATCAAACTCGCAAATTAATCCAAGAGAAAGTTGGTAAAGGTGCGGGGTTTAGCCCTGCAAATATTCCTTTTACACCCAAAGTTAAGAGTATTTTTGAACGAGCTTTTCAAGAAGCACGTCAACTTAGTATCAACTATATCAGTCCCGAACATATTTTATTAGCGATCGCGAAAAAGAATGATACAGTAGCAGCTAAAGTATTGGTAGAACAAGGTCTCAATCTCGACCAACTAAGAACAGAAATTATTAAAAGACTGGGAGAAAAAGAAGCTGTCGGAGCAGGAGACAAGAAACGATTTAATGCTTTTGGTGTAGAGGATAATTCTTCAGCCCAACCCAAGTTAGAAGAGTTTAGTATTAATCTCACCAAATTAGCCAAAGAAGGAAAACTCGATCCTGTAGTGGGAAGAGAAACAGAAATTACTAGAGTTATCCAAATTTTAGGTCGTCGCACCAAAAATAACCCTGTATTAGTAGGAGAGCCTGGAGTAGGCAAAACTGCGATCGCAGAGGGACTAGCTCAGAGAATCATTACAGGAGAAGCACCAGAAACTTTAGAAGGCAAAGAAGTAATCAGTCTTGATATGGGACTATTACTATCAGGTACAAAATTCCGTGGTGAATTTGAAGAACGTCTGAAAGTCATTGTGGAAGAAGTGAAACAGGCTGGCAATATTATCCTGTTTATAGATGAAATCCATACCATGATGGGTGCAGGTGCAATGGGTGGTGCAATGGATGCTGCGAACTTGCTCAAACCTGCTTTAGCTAGAGGAGAATTACAATGTCTTGGTAGCACTACTCTCGATGAATATCGTCAATACATCGAAAAAGATGCAGCCTTAGAAAGACGCTTCCAAAAAGTCTCTGTAGGAGAACCTTCTGTAGAAGATGCGATCGCAATTCTCCAGGGATTACAGAAAACCTATGAGGATTTCCACAAAGTTAAATATAGTAACAAGGCTCTTACCGCAGCAGTAGAATTATCCCACCGCTATATCAGCGATCGCTTTTTACCAGATAAAGCCATTGATTTAATTGATGAAGCAGGTTCTAAAGTCCATTTGAGACATGCCATGAATCAGGGATTAGCAGACTCAGAAGTATTACCCATCAACCCTCAATCCCTAACTCCTGTAGTAGATGTCACCGAAATAGCAGAAGTAGTATCCGCTTGGACAGGAGTCCCAGTTAATCAGATAGATGAAGTAGAATCAGAAACTCTACTGAATTTAGAAGCTCATCTTCACGAAAGAATTATCGGACAAACCGAAGCAGTCAAAGCAGTCTCTAAAGCCTTACGTCGCTCTCGTTCAGGTATCGGCGATCCGAATCGTCCTATTGCTAGTGTCATCTTTTCTGGTCCTACAGGAGTAGGGAAAACCGAATTAGCTAAAGCCTTAGCTACCTATATGTTTGGTGATGAAGATGCCATGATTCGCTTGGATATGTCAGAATTTATGGAATCCCATACTGTATCTAAATTAATCGGCTCACCTCCTGGGTTTGTAGGTTATGACGAAGGAGGACAGTTAACAGAAGCAGTTAGAAGAAAACCTTATGCGGTAATCCTCTTTGATGAAATTGAAAAAGCTCATCCTGATGTCTTCAATCTCTTCTTACAACTCTTAGATGATGGTCGTCTTACTGATGCTAGTGGTCGGGTAGTAAACTTCAAAAATACTATTATCATCATGACCTCTAACATCGGTGCAAAAGCTATCGAAAAAGGTGGAACAGGATTAGGTTTTGCTTTTGCTGAAGATAGAGGAGAAGCGGAATATCAAAAAATCTGCGACCGTGTTAATGATGAACTTAAAAACTACTTCCGTCCTGAATTTCTCAACCGTCTTGACGAAGTAATTGTCTTCCGTCAACTTACTAAATCTGAAGTATCTGCGATCGCTAAAATCCTGTTACGAGATATCTCTCAAAGACTCAAAGAACAAAGAGATATTGAAATAGAAGTAACCGAAGCTTTTACCGAAAAAGTAATCACCGAAGGATTCGATCCTAGTTACGGAGCAAGACCCCTAAGACGAGCCATTATGAGACTTCTGGAAGATAGTTTGGCAGAAGCCATCCTCTCTGGTCAAATTAACGACGGCGATCGCACTTCAGTTGATGTTAATGAATTTGGAGAAGTTACCATATCTGCTATAACTCAACCAGTTTTTGCACCAGCCATCAGCTAATTTTGTAACATTTCCTCTCCCTTGTTAACCAAGGGATGAGGAATAAACGATAAAGGCTCGCGATTCATAAAAAGTAAGCAGTGTTGTGCTGGTTTAAAACCTCTAAATCTTTGATGTTGCATAAATACTTTTCCTGAATTCTTTATACAAAATCCTATATAAAATTTGATTCTGCATTCTGCATAATTAAGTTTTATACTAAAGTTTCTAATGTGATAATTCTCGATTTTTAGCGAGACTTAAATAAAAATTAATACCAAATAAAACCAATTCTGAAAAGTCAAGCTACATATGAAGAAGTGGGGAAGTGGGGCACCGAAGTATCCGCAATTCATGAATTGCGGATACATTACAAAGTCGATACGGACATCGCTTCGCACCCTTCACCGAACACGGTGAGCCGTGCTCCCGCTCACCCGTGTCCTCCTCTTTTGGCTTCAATACCTAGATATATTAAGTCTCCTCCCGGGGGGAAGTGGGGAAGTAGGAGATTGGTATTAGATGGGTTATTTGTAGCAAGTCTAAATAGAAATGGTATAAAACCAACTGTCTTAATAGTGTTTTAATTGTGTTTTTGAAGTACAACTTCAAATCAATATATTTGTATAAAAAAACTGGTTTTTTTTATTTGATCTGTTGCGGTCGTACTTTTAGGGTATAGAATTCCTTGAACGTCTTATAACCGCTACCATGAAAGGCTATGACAATTGTCATCACTTCGCTTAAACTCATATCATCGTGCAAAGTATAACTTTAAGGTGGGCATTGCCCACCTCACCTTACTAGAAAGTTTTCAGAAATTCGATTAAGGCTCGTTTGTCTTCATCGGGTAAGTCTGTGCCAAATTCATGTCCATGATCTTCGATAAAATCAGGAGCTTGATTGTATTTCAGCAGCAGCGGAGTCAAAACCTTATCGGGAATAAAGCGAACCAAAGAGCTTAAAACTTTACCTCCTAATTCAGAGTTTAATTTCCGTTGGAGAATCTTGGGTGTCTCACGGGGGTCTAAATTAGCCAGTAACTTAATCGGCGTACCTTTAGGTACATCCGCTTTCAGAGATCCTATTTCTAAATGGCTATCTTCATATGTCCGCTGGATTATTCCCTCGCGCTTCTCAGGCCAAAGGTGCTGTTCAATAGCGTCGTTGAAGGCTTCCATGCGCCCTGCTACCGAGGGATCGCCATTGTATTTGCCGCGCATGTTGTTGTGCAGGAAAGGTGCACTTGACCAAAGGCTAATCAGCGATGGGGTCCGATAATAACCTGTTCCTCCTGAGGGAACCTTAAACTCAATTGGTTCATCCTCGTCGAAGGGATCCTCAAGGGTAAGGGTACCAGGTGAGGGCAATTCTTTATACGTCTTAGAGGAAAATTCTGACCAGATATGACCCTTCTTAGCATTGGTCGCCAGCGCCCGAGCAGCATTAGTGCCAATCTCAGTCACCGGATAGCGCTTGTCGTCCGACAGGAAGTTATGCTCAAGAAAATCAGAACTTAGCACTGACTCTCGATACCATTGCTTCGCCTGTTCAGGATCGGCAGCAATTTGGGCAGGCGGCTGTTTGCTCGAATGACACCGCGCGCAATTATCGGCAAAGGCAATTTTCCCGCGTTCGAGAACCTTCTTATCCTTGGTCAAGTAAGCCTTACCTCCTGGTGCATCTTCGAGATGGTAAGGTTTGAAGGTCTTCAGAAAGGCTTCTGCATCTGCCATGCGTGCTTCTGTCTGTCCCCAGGCTTCGCATTCCTTCTCAGCCTCGGCAATACTAAAGGGTGTTTGAGGTGAGCGTCCCTCTCCCAGGTCGTGGTGCCTCAGCCATTGCTCCGAACACATACCGATATTGATATAGACGCGCAGGGAAGCACCGGGAACGCCAATGGAATCGGCGCCATCCTTGAGGATGTGGGGAACTTTCCTCTTTGTCCCATCATCCATCACTTCTTCCTCGGCGATGGCGACCCGATCCTCCAAGTTAAAAATGGCGTTAATCGTATTGGGATTGTCAATGTGATCAGTCGCGTTCCTAGAGGTATCAGAGGTACCCCGTGGCTGACTGTCAAGCACCTGTTTGGCAAAATCTTCCTTTGGAAGGTTACGACCAAACAATGCTGCCTCATCAATGTATTGGTTGCCGAGGGCTCCAACTATGTTTTCCCATTTCGGATTTTCTGCATCCGCAGGAGGTTTAAGAGGATTCAACGCTATATGGCAAATGCCACAGGAGATGCCCATGCGATAGGGAGGTTCGATCTGAGCGCCTTCGGCATAATATTTTGCGACATCCCATTTCTCTGGGTCAAAGTTGGGATTATTGAACTTGACCACACCCATGACGCCAGTGGCATGAGGATCTTGATCGCACTGATCCAACCACAAGCCATACTCATCCGGCTTTTTCGCCGCCTTACACTCAGGGTTATTGATCACTCCAATCTCTTTAAAACGCTCATCGTGTTGAAGGTGGTGCTTGTCGCCTGGAGCAAGCTCACTGTCAGGACGCGCATCAACAAGACCCAAAAAGTCTATTATTCCCTCAGTTCTTTTGGCTATCAGGCGGAAGAATTTCTCGTTGTCGCCATTCCAAAAGTACCAGGTCTGTAGACCGCGCTTTTCTGCCTCAGTCAGATCACCATAGTATTTTGAAGGTACGTAGCCAAGATAGTCGCGATCGCGTTCATCTTCAGGCTTTGTTTTGTAGCTTTGATTGGCATAATTAGCTGGTTGAGTAGCGACTGGCGTGTTCGACTGTGATGGGGCAACATCAACAGCGTTGCTTCTCGCTTCCGCTTCAGCAATTAGTTCTCTCAGACGTTCGACAGATGTGGATTGATATTCATAGGGAGAACAACTCAGAAGCATTAAAGCGATCGCCAGCACACAGGCAATGATGCCTAGATGTGGCTTGGTCATATATTTCTCCTTTAAACAACATATGTTTTATGTTGAAAAAGTTTTATTTTTCTTATAACGTAAGTTCATTTTAATTTTTATACAAAAAAGCTTTCCTTGAGCAAAAAACTTAACATTAGTTTGTAAAACATACAGATTGTATTATTCACAAGCTTTTTCCCTCATTTTCACAAAAAATAACTAGAGAAAATTAACAACATTATCTTGAATTTAATAGGAATTATTCTCAATTATTTTGTTTTTAAACAATAGTAGTAATTCTAGATATTAGAACAAATTAAAACGCTGTAACTATAGCTATTCAGGAATTTGAGGCTTTAATCTTGAATCGGGAATCCTGAATTATGCCCTATTCAGTCTTGACAAATCTTAGTTTATGTAAAGAAATACAACAAAAAAAAGTTCTTTTGCATAAAACAAAATATTTGTTTCATAGTAATAAATAGAAGCATTAAATAATTAATTTAAAATTTCTCAAAGGAAGCAATGTAATCAAGTTTATCAAGTTTTTAGTACGGATGTTTTGAAATGGTAAAAGCTCAGATTTTTCAACCATTGCAATTCCGCCATTTGATAGTTAAAAACCGCATCTTTCGCTCTAGTGTTACTGGACGTTGGGATAACTACAATGGCTCTGGAACTCAAGCTCGTGTGAATTGGGAAAATAAGTTTGCTAAGGGAGGAGTTGGTGCGATTATTTCCTCCTATGCCCCCATATCCATCGAAGGTCGAATTACTCCCAATGTCGTCACCATAGACTGTGACGAACGGATTCCGTTTTGGCACACTGTCGGGGAAACAGTGCATAGATATGACTGCAAATATATTCTTCAACTCAGTCATTCTGGTCGTCAGAGAGATATCGAGGGGATTGAAAATACTCGGACTTTAAAAAAACGGATCGAACCGATACCTGCTCCTAGCTCGACTAATGAAGCAGATCAAGTTAATGGTCTGCCTGCCAACAAAATGAAAATCGAGGAAGTCAGAAAGATCATTCAAGACTTTGGCAAAGCAGCAGGTAGAGCCAAAGAAGCTAACCTAGATGGTATTGAACTTCATAGCTCTCATGGGTACTTAATTAATCAATTTCTTAGTTCTGCCATTAATCGGCGTAAAGATGAATATGGTGGAAAACTTAAAAATCGCTATCGGTTTCTGCAAGAAATTGTGGCAGCAATTCGCCAAGTAGTAGGAGATGACTTTCATCTGCAAGCCAAAATCAGCGTAAGAGAGTTCAATAACATTATTCCTCCGTGGCAAAGGTCTGGTAATACTTTTGAGGAAGCCATCCAAATTTGTCAGTGGCTTGAAGAAGATGGAATTGATGCTATTCATGTTTCTCGTGGCAGTACCTTTCCTCACCCTCTATTGCCCTCTGGTCCTTTTCCCTTGAGGATGCTCTGCTATACCTACGACACAATGATATCAAGTGGCGGAAAAGCTAGTTTTCGTAACTATATTTTATTTCGCTATCCTGCCCTCTGGCCTATTTTTCAATGGTTTTGGGGTCGATTACCCAAAAAAGTTGAGAGTCGCTATGAGCAGCCAGTACAGGGATTAGAGATTAAAGATCAATGGCTGGATGACTTCTTTAAAGAACATATATCTACCAAAGAGTTTCAAGACCTCTTAAATAAGCATCAAGGGACGGTGCTGAGAGACGCTAAACAAATTAAGCAGAATCTTAAAATTCCCATTATTACCACTGGAGGATTCCAACAGGCATCATATATCAATGCTGCCATCGAGGGGGGATATACCGATGGAGTAAGTATGGCTCGAATGTTGGTAGCCAATAACGATCTGGTCAATAAATTCCAGGCAGGTATGGATATTGCTGAACGACCTTGTACCTATTGTAATGACTGTTTGGGAGCATATCTAGAACTCCCGATGGGCTGCTATAACTTAGACCGTTTTTATCAACGCTCGATTCAAAACTTAACTGGCGAAGAAAGGGATAAGGCAGATAGGGAAGCAGAGAAGGCAAGAACTCGTGAAGTAATGACGGTATTCGATCCGCCTCCTAAGCCCTATATGCCACCGATGTAGACTATCACAGATTAATAGAAATCTTGTGCTTGATAGTTAGCGACAGAAAGAAAAAGAGTAATTGTTGATTGTTGATTATTGAGGGATGAGCTGTGACGACAGAAGGTCATAAAGCTAATTTAAAGCAAACGTGGTGGAAAATCCTAGTAGCTATTGTAGCTATTTTGGTCGCGATTTCGATCTACTTAGTGTCACCACTACTGTTGAGCAACGGTGCAGTTAAATACGCAGATATTGAAGACCATTTTAAATATGGTTCTATCGGTGGTGAACAAGCTAACGGTATTCCCTACTGGATTTGGAAAGTTTTGCCTGTAATGTTCCCCGATAAATTACCAGGAGAGGGGTATACCTCTTTGGGTTTTATTCAAGAACCAGATCGAGACTTACCGATTGGCTTTTCTCAACGCAAAATTCTCTTTAACCGAGTGGCACAAAATTGCGCTACTTGTCATGCGGGCAGCTTGCGGGATACCGCAGAGAGTAAACCCAAGATTATTACGACTATGCCTTCTAATACAGTCGATTTAGAAGGATATATTAAATTTTTGGCAGAAGTAGCAGTAGATAAACGCTTTACGGCTCAAGAAATGATGCCTCATATTGAAGCCTTGGGAGCTAATCTCAACCCCTTAGAAAAACTAATTTATCGCTATCTGGCTATTCCTCAAACCAGAGATGCTTTAATTACTCAAAGAAGTCAATTTACTTTCTTAGACCGACAATCGGTATATGGACCAGGAAGAGTTGATACTTTTAGTTCCTATAAAACCCGTCAGTTTGCCTACCCTAGCGATAGCTTAGAAGAAAAAGAACTGAATGGAATTGCTGATTTTCCTAGTGTTTGGCAGCAAAAACCACGGGAAGGGATGCAACTACACTGGGACGGTAATAACACTTCCGTAAATGAGCGGAATAACAGTGCTGCTTTAGCCTTAGTAACCCCGACTACCATCGACTTTGATGCCATTCATCGAGTGGCTGATTGGCTGTGGGAATTACCACCTCCTGTTTATCCCTATGAAATTGATCGCGATTTAGCATTAGCAGGAAAAAAAATCTATGAAAATAATTGTGCTTCTTGTCATAGTTTTGGTGGTTCTCTAACTGGTAAAGTAACCCCTATTGATGAAATAGGAACAGATCCAGGTCGTCTCGATTCCTATACTGATGAGCTTCTCTCGAATCAGAATACACTGTTTGCAGGTATTAGTTATCGGGGCAAAGACCAACGGTTTCAAAACTTTCGTAAGACTAACGGTTATGCCAATATGCCCCTAGACGGGCTTTGGCTACGAGCTCCCTATTTACATAATGGTTCAGTCCCCACTTTAAGAGATTTACTAGAAAAGCCGGAAAACAGACCTCAAGTTTTTTATCGCGGTTACGATGTATTTGATCGTGACAAGGTGGGTTTTGTCTCTGACGTAGCAGAGGAAAATGGCAAGCAATACTTTAAATTTGATACTACTTTACCAGGGAATAGTAATAGGGGTCATCTTTATGGTACTGACCTGGAAAGTAAAGACAAAACCGCATTGGTGGAATATTTGAAGACGCTTTAAAAGATGACCAAGCTCCTTTGGAGCGGAATGTTATAGGTTGAACCTTCAGGTTAATTTAAATTAAATTTAAATACTTATATACTCAATGGAAGAAATTAGCAAAAATATAGGGAAAACGATAATAACTATTGTTGTTATTCTGTTTCTGTTGGTTGGATTAGTCGTATACGCAGGGTCTTACAAGTTTGATCTAGTAGTTTTCACCTCTGATGAAGTACCTCAGGAAGACGTTAATTATGGCTCTGTTGGGACAGAAAAGATAGCAGCAGTACCATATTGGATTTGGCTGATGCTGCCTAGAGTATTTCCAGAATACTTGCCAGGCTCAGGAGGTTATGTAGCTTTGGGAGTTACCTGGGAAGCAGGTGCAGAACTACCGGTCGGTTTTTCCAAGAAAACCATTGCCCTTAGTTCTTTATATTATAGCGATCGCCAAACAAGAGTAAATCCAAGTTTAGTGGTGGATCAAGAGGCTTCTAGCAACTTCGATCTTCAGGGTTACAGCAAATTTCTAGCAGACTGCGCCAAAGACCCCAGATTTAAACCAGGTTACATACTCAAGGAAATTAATGACTACTACTATAAACTTTCTCCTTGGGAAAAACAGCTTTATCGCTTTATCGTTATTCCCAAAACTAAAGAACAGCTACAAGTCTAAAGACCAAAGTAGAAATTATGGCAATTTTTATCTTGATGGAGGAATTTCATGAGTCAGAAATTCGATGTAATTATTATTGGTAGTGGCTTTGGTGGTTCGGTTACTGCCTGTCGTCTTGCAGAAGCTGGGGCAAAAGTTTTAGTCTTGGAAAGGGGAAGACGCTGGAGTGCCGATCGATATCCTCGTAAACCTAAAGATGCCTGGATTTTTGAGCATACAAAACCAGAAAAATATAACGGCTGGTTAGATCTACGATTTTATCCAGGAATGGCTGTTGCTTTGGGAGCTGGAGTTGGTGGAGGTTCTCTATGCTATTCCAGCGTGGTGATGAAAGCAAACCCCCAAGGATTCGACGCAGATTGGCCATCAGAAATTACTTATGAGGAATTGCTACCCTACTACGATAAAGTAGCTACCATGTTAGGGGTACAAGAGATACCTTCGAGTCAGTACCCCCAAAGATATAAACTACTACAGACGGCGGCAGCAAAACTGGGTCATAGCGATCGCTTTAAGAGCCTGCCCCTAGCCTTATCATTCGATCCAGAGTGGAATTATGACCTAGACGATCCCCTCGATCCTAAACACTCCAAGACCTTTGTTAATCCCCAAGGACAAGAACAAGGGACTTGTATTCATCTAGGGAATTGCGATCTTGGCTGTGAGGTTAAAGCAAAGAACACTCTAGATTTGAACTATATTCCAGTAGCAGAACAGCATGGTGCAGAAGTTAGACCTCTGCATATAGTAAGATATATTCAACCAGACAACGAGGAATATCGGGTTATCTTCGATCGCATTCAAGATGGTCGGTTGATTCGTGGAGAGGAGCGTAGCGAACGAGTCATTTTAGCTGCTGGTTCCCTTGGTTCTACTGAGCTATTGCTAAGATGCCGAGACCAATATCAAACCTTATCTCAGATTAGTGCAGTTTTAGGTCAGAACTGGAGTGCTAATGGTAATGTTCTCACTCCTGATTTTTATGGCAAGGACTTCGACGTTCAGCAGTCCATAGGTCCGACTATTTCGGCTGGTCTAGAATTTATGGATGGTAGCATCGACGGTCACCGCTTTATCATCGAAGATGATGGTTTCCCTAACCTTCTGCTCAATGCCCTTAATGCCAAACTTAATTCCAGTAGAGTTGGTCTTTTAGCTAGGGCTCTACGTAATCACTTACGCCGTGGTCTTGATGAAAAGAACCCTTTGAGCAATGTCATGGTCTGGCTAGGTGCAGGAGTTGATGCTTCTGACGGTCAACTTTTTCTAGGACGCCAATGGTTCCAACCTTGGAAGCAGGATATCCAACTAAAGTGGAACATCTCTCAGTCAGAAGCCACAATCAATTCTATTCTTGCCATGCACCAAAAGCTTTCCGAAGCTAACGGTGGAAAACTCCAGATTCCTTTCTATTGGAAAGTTCTCAAAAGCATGGTTACAGTACATCCCTTGGGAGGATGCAAGATGGGTAATACCGTTGATGACAGTGTTGTCAATCATCGTGGTGAGGTCTTTGGCTACAAAAATCTCTATGTTGCTGACGGTTCGATTATACCCAAAGCGATCGGTCGTAACCCCTCAATGACTATTGCTGCTCTGGCTGAAAGGATTGCTCATTTGATGAGTAGTCAATTTTAACTGGAGTTTAGGGAAGGCAATAGGGAATAGTTTTGAGTTTACTTTTTCAATTAACTTACTTTCTATTGAAACTTTTAAGGAGAAACCTATGACTAAATTAGAACTTGGGCAAGAATATATACCGTCAGATGAAGCAAAATATACTGACGAAATCACCCAAATAGAAAAAGAATTTGTGAGTAAAAAACCCCTTGCTCAACGTGCAGAACATGGTAAAGGTCACGGTTGTATGAGGGGTGAATTTATCATCGATTCGGATCTTCGGGAAGATAAAAACATTAGGGTTGGTGTATTCAAAGAGCCAGGGAAGCGTTTTACTGCATGTATTCGTTTCTCAAATTTCAGTGTCCAGAATGACTTTAAAGGTGATGCCCATGGCATGGCTATTAAACTGATGGGAGTGCCAGGGGAAAAGATCTTGGAAGATGAAAAGCATGAAGAAACTCAGGACTTTTTGATGATCGATCTACCAGTCTTTCTGATTAGAAATGCCAAGGATTATGCTGAGGTGTTCCGAGAAATTGGCAGAATTAAGAACAGGAATCCAATCAAGTTTTTCTTCCCTGGACTAAATCCGTTGAAATGGCGTTGGCGGGAGATGCAGATCGCTTTAGCAGTTCGCACTAATAAGATCGCTAATCCTTTGGCAACTCAGTATTGGAGCGCAACTCCCTATAAACTCGGCTCCCAAGCAATTAAGTTTACTGTTAAACCATATCCTGAAAACCAGTCCATGGATTCTCGATTTGTTCCTAGAACCAAAGACTATCTAAGGGAAGCTGTAAAAGCGCATCTAAAAAACAATGCAGCTTGTTTTGACTTCCTCATTCAGTTTCAGACTGACCCTAAGCGGATGCCCATTGAAGACCCCACCGTCGAGTGGACATCACCTTTTCAAAAGGTAGCTACTCTTAAGATTCCTGCTCAGACAATTGACTCCCCCGAGCAGATAGAATTTTGTGAGAATTTATCCTTTACCCCATGGCATTCTCTACCCGAACATCGACCATTAGGAGGAATTAATCGTCCTCGTAAGCTAGTTTACGAACAGCTAGCTAAACTTCGGCATAAAATCAATGATGTTCCTCGTCGAGAACCTACTCCAGAAGAATTCCTCTCTGTCTTTAAAATTAATTCTGAGGAGAGTCTCTAAACTACTGTAATCCATCGCGAAGCACTATTTTTAGCAAAACCGTAGTTTATTGACAATATCAAGGATAAAATTATGCCCGATCTTTTGAATCAACCTTTAACATTGCCTTGTGGGGCTGTTCTGAGTAATGGATTAGCAAAAGCAGCTATGAGCGAAGGATTGGCAGATAGCTTGAATCGTCCAACTGAAAAGCATAGGCGTTTGTATCAACAGTGGTCTGAAGGTGGTTGCGGATTGCTGATCACAGGCAACATTCAAGTTGACCGTAAGCATATGGAAAGAGTGGGTAATATAGCTATTGACGATCAAAATGTACTAGAACAGCTTAAAGCATTAGTAAAAGCAGGAACGAGTCAAGGCAACCATCTTTGGATGCAGATTAGTCATGCAGGGCGACAGTCTCCCCTCGAAATTTGTCCCCATCCAGTAGCCCCATCATCCATTGGGCTAGAACTTAAAGGTGGTAATTTTGGTAAACCACGTCCCCTTGAACCTGAAGAAATTGAAACCTTAATTGATCGCTTTGGTCGAGTAGCTGAAATTGCCCGCGATTGTGGTTTTACTGGCGTGGAGATTCATGCAGCCCATGGTTATCTAATCAGCCAGTTCCTCTCTCCTCTCTCTAACCAACGTCTGGATAAATGGGGTGGCAACCTGGAGAACCGTAGCCGATTTCTGCTTGAGATATATCGTTCGGTTCGACGCAAAGTTGGTAGTGATTTCCCTGTCGCTGTCAAGCTCAATTCGAGTGATTTTCAAAAAGGAGGGTTTAGCTATTCCGAATCTTTGGAAATATTGAAGTGGCTGGAAGAAGAAGGAGTCGATCTGGTTGAGATTTCTGGTGGTAACTATGAAAGCCCTGCTACTTTGTTCGGAGATAAAAAACCCAAAATCCGCGAAAGTACGCAGCAGCGCGAAGCCTTCTTTCTTACTTACACCAATGAGGCCCGTGAGGTTTCAAAAATACCACTGATGGTTACTGGAGGCTTTCGTAGCCGCCAAATTCTAGAGTCTGTTCTCAGGGAAGGTGCATTGGATGTTATTGGGATTGCACGACCGCTTGTTGGCGCTCCCCATTCAGTGAAACAACTTCTGAATGGGGAAATTGATCGCTTGCCAGACTACGAAAATCAGCTTCAGTCGATCAACAAAGAAGCATTAGGTCTAGAAGTTGACGAAGCTACAATGCGTAACATAAATGCGATCGCCCACATGGGCTGGTTTTATATGCAGCTTATTTACCTTGGTGACGGCAAAAAAACCGATCTCAACATGACTACCCTAGAAGCATTTCAAAAAATCCAAATGGAAGAAAAGCAAGCTATAGAAGCTTGGCAATCTCCTTGGTAATAATCAACTGTTTAATTTTTATGGTCAATGTTCGAGAATTTAAGCAAGAAAATTGAAAAACCATGAAAAATATCCCTTTGTGGCTGGCGATCGTAGTTGTAGTAGTCATAGCATGGCTGCTAATCCCTAATATATTTTGGCAATATGTCTTTTTCCTCCGGATACCTCTGGTTATGGGTATATTGCTGCTAGCTCTTCCTGCGATCGCGGAATTTTTCTTACCAGCCATGCTCAAGAATCTTTTTGTCCTGCGTGGTATCTGGCAAATTGCTTTTACCATTTTGGGGGCAACTGTAGCGGGAATGGCTGTAACCTTTGTTACCGCAATCATCCTCGATGAAGCACCTGTTCGTTTTGGAGTGCCTTACCTAGCAACAATTCCCCCGTTATGGTATTACTTATTAACGATCGCCCTGGCTTTACCTACTACTCTAGCTGTAATTGACTTATCAGCAGAAGAAATCCCGAACAAAAGATGGCAAGGATTGTTTTTAGGGGTTTCATTGAGTGGTATCTTTTTATTCCTCTTCAAGCTAACAAGACACTATCTCTCAAGAGACAATGCTTCTAATCCAGATCTAATCAAGCTATTATCTGGAGTAAATCACTTTTTAGTAAAAGTCATTTCCTTACTGGCGAATCACTCTACCGCAGGTTATATCGATCCTGTAACTGGTAATTTAACTACTGCTAATTTTAACGCCTTGGTTTTCTTTGTCGTTCTTCTGGCAGTATATATAGTCATTTTTGCCCTTTATAGACCAAAATCAGCCCCTTCCAAACAAAAAAAAGAAGCAGCTGCACTGTTATACGTAATGTTGTTAATTTCTATCGCAACAATGTTTTTAGGCAGTCTCACCTTTTTTTTCGATTACTCGCGGGTTTCTGTATTCTTGTTTTGGTTAGTAATTGCTGGATTGATGTATTGGCTATTAAATGTCGATCACTTTTTTCTTATTGAAAAAGTTAAAGAAGATACACAGCAATCGCAACAACTAACAGACTTTAAAACCCTAATCGAACAACGTCTGGACAAACAAACCCTAGTTATCGTCTGTGCTAGGGGTGGTGGAATTCAAGCTGCTGGATGGACAACTCAAGTTTTAACTGGTTTACAGGCAAAAGATCTGTTAGGAACATCATTCCCAAAAGCAATTAACTTAATTAGTTCCGTTTCTGGTGGCTCAGTAGGAAGTATGTATTATCTCGATCGCTTTTCCCCTGAAGGTTTTCCACCAGATGACCAATTAGATCTTATCTTCGATGGTGCGACGGCAGATAGTTTAGATGCTGTAGGTTGGGGTTTAGCTTATCCTGACTTGTGGCGCATTATTGCCTTACCCATTCTCGCTCCCAGATTACTTGATCGAGGTACTGCTTTAGAAACAGACTGGCAAGGTGAAATGAAAGCACCAACCACAACCTTAGCCAATTGGCGGCAGCAAATCATTCAAGGCAAACTTCCCATTCCTGTATTTAATTCCACGTTAGTTGAAGACGGTTTTCGTTTGTTAATTACTCCGATGAATTTTGGTGAGTCTGCTGATAAAAAATTCTTTGATTTTAATACTCTTTATCCTGGCTACGATATTAATGTTGCCACTGCTGCCAGGCTTTCCGCCACCTTTCCCTATGTATCTCCCATTTGTCGAGACAGTCTAAATATCCAAAAAAATTATCATGTAGCTGATGGTGGTTATTTCGACAATTCTGGTTTTGTGACAGCAGTAGAATGGCTCATAGATTTGCTCAAACAAAACTCCCAAGAAAACAAAATCAAAAGAGTTCTTTTATTGCAAATTAATCCTTTTCCTAAAGATTCTTCGACAGCTCAAGCTGAAGACAATCAAGAAGTTGAAGACAACCAAGAAGCTGAAAAGAATCGAGGTTTATTTATGGCAACCCTAGGTCCATTATTAACCATATTCAAAGTGCGAGATTCAATTTTCAATGCTCGTAACTGCACTGAAGTAGAGCTTTTGCAAAAAAAATGGGAGCAGGTAAGCCAAGCCTGCCAAGAACAAGAAATTGATATTCAATACTTTCCTATCTTCTTTCCTTCTCAAGAAGATGCACCAGAGTTTTATAACGAACAAGGTGAATATCGACCACCTCTTTCTTGGAAATTAACTAAAAAAGAAAAGCAAGCGATTCAAAATGGTTGGGATGCCATCAAAGAAAAAGAAAAAGGACAAATTCAAAAACTTAAAACTCTTTGGAGAGATACATGGAACATGTAATTTTATCATTCTTCCGCGAGAATATCCTCACTTAGAGTGAAGGGACTCCCGCGTATAAACACTTGGGGAAACCCCAAGTGAGCTGCCCCTCATGAATCGCGGGCATAATTTAATTGAAAGAGTGTAAACCCTTCGTAAAACAGTAAGAGAAGGGATTTGACAATTTTTTACAATTGGCGTGCGCGGATTGTAAATCTGTAGGAGAATAAGTAATAGCAACAAAGCGCGTTCTTGGTCGTAATGCTTAATCGCACTTACACATACAAACTACAACCAAGCTGTTAAAAAACCAGAATAATTTAAGAATTCTGTAAATTG
>JAAUYJ010079660.1_pt1 | contig 26437 bp, 20 predicted proteins | sample 7278031 | NCBI WGS metagenome assembly JAAUYJ01 (sample SAMN14350222, study PRJNA611818) | marine sediment metagenome | isolation source: surface marine sediment (1.8m) | place: French Polynesia: Moorea | collected 2018-08 | reverse complement strand
TATTATTGTTTTTTTATTGTTCGGCTAAATCAATTGTTAATAGTGCCATAATTGGTAGATTAGTATTCGGAGTCTTAGTAAATAAACCGGAAACTGTTCGTGAAGTTAGGCGGAGTTTGGTATCAAAAGTTTGGTCTCTTTATATTTTTATTACCATTCTGGCAAACAATAAAAGCTGTGATTTATTATGACCTCCGAACTCGTCGGGAAGGTATGGGTTTAGAGTTAAGAAAGCGGGAAATTTAGTTTTGCAGTAGTAAGAAAAATGAAATTTTTTAATAAAATCTCTCTACAAACTCCAGAAAGTGTAGAATTAGACTTTAATTTAGCAGGAATTGGAAACCGTGCTTATGCTCTGATAATAGATTATATTATCTGGAGTTTGATTTTAATTTTTGTGCTAATAGTTGGCATATTTTTGTCTTGGCAATTTGTAGATATATGGAGTAGTTTTGGTGGCGATAGTGATAAAATTTCACTATGGATTTTTTCAATTCAGTTATTAATTTTATTTGCCATATATGTCGGATATTTTGTAATTTGTGAAACGATTTGGCAAGGGCAAACACCGGGAAAACGTTATGTGAAAATTCGGGTAATTCGTGATGATGGCAGACCGATTAGACTACAACAAGCAACTTTGAGAGCTTTATTCCGTCCCGTGGATGATACTTTGTTTATCGGAATGTTATTAATTGTATTTAGTAAAAAAGAAAAGCGTCTGGGAGATTGGGTGGCGGGTACTATTGTAATTCAAGAACCAAAAGCTGTTGCTGATATAATTTCAACTTCGGAAACAGCAAAAGATTTAGCAAATTATTTACTGCAAGAGGCGAATATTTCGGAGTTGTTACCTGAAGATTTTGCAGTGATTCGAGATTATATCCAACGTTCTAAGTCAATGACTAAACAAGCAAAAATAGAATTGGGTGAAAAATTAGCATCTGAAATTAAAGCAATTATCGGTTTAAAACAAACTCCAGAAAAAGTTTCTGCAAGAGAATTTTTAGAAGCAGTTTATATAGCCTATCAGCAACAATCATATTGAGTAGTATTGATAGGTAAAATATTAGGGAAAACAACCAAAAGAGAAGAGAAGATTGAGATTTTTTTAGGAGTTTGTCAAATAAGTTATGAAATTCGGATAAGAAAAGGCGAATCGCGAATCTGAAAATTATACAATCATTCACCAAAGCCTTTTTTTTATCTCAAAGTTTGATTGATATTCAAATATAAAAACGCAGATTAAGAGTTATCAAAAAAGATTGTCACTGCTACCATAAATAAAAAAACTAAAAATTAACAGCAGACAATATTAAAAAAATAAGTTAACTAGAGAGCGATCGCTAAATTACTAGATTATATTAAAGCAGAAAGTTTAACAAATTACTGGAGATAAGCGGAGAAAAATATATGCAACTAGCCCCCAAACCAGAAACAGAGTTAAAAAAATCTACCACACACTCCCCACCAGAAACCATCACCCTCGATGTGAGTGGGATGAAATGCGCAGGATGTGTCAAAGCAGTCGAACGCCAACTGACTCAACAAACAGGTGTCATCTCCGCCCGCGTCAACCTGGCAACCGAAGTCGCAACCGTCGAATGTGAAACAGGTATCAACCCAGAAAACCTGGCTCAAAAACTCACAGATAACGGTTTCCCCACTCAACCACGCCTCGATCGCTCCGAAATAGACGCAGGCAAAAAACAAGCCGAACGCCATCGCCAAGAAATCAAGCAACAAATCAGACGGATAGCGATTGCTGCTTGTCTAATTATTCTGTCAGGAATTGGACACTTGGGGCACTTCATCGGCGTAGAAATTCCCATTTTAGGGAATATTTGGTTCCACGCAACAATAGCAACTTTAGCCTTATTATTACCAGGGCGCGAAATCATCATTGATGGTGTCCGCAGTCTGTTACGGAACGCCCCCAATATGAACAGCTTAGTCGGGTTAGGTGCAGTCACCGCTTACACCACCAGTATAGTTGCTCTCATATTTCCCAATTTAGGCTGGGAATGCTTTTTTGATGAACCTGTAATGATTCTTGGTTTTATTCTCCTGGGAAAAACTCTCGAACAACAAGCGAGATATCGAGCAGCATCTACCCTACAATCATTAATTTCCCTGCAACCAACAACTGCTCGTCTAGTTCCCCCACCAAATGGGGAAAATAATTCATCTGAGTCTGTAGAAATTCCGGCTTCGCGAGTCAAAGTAGGAGAATATCTACAAGTATTACCAGGGGAAAAGTTTCCTGTGGATGGAAAAATCTGCGATGGCAAAACCACTGTAGATGAGTCTATGCTAACCGGGGAGTCGATACCAGTCGTTAAAGAATGTGGTACTAATGTTGCTGCTGGAACTATTAATAAGTCTGGCACTATAGTTATCCAAGCAACTCGCACGGGTTCAGAAACTACATTAGCTCAAATTGTCAAATTAGTCGAAGATGCTCAAACCCGCAAAGCACCCATTCAAAATCTGGCGGATACAGTGGCAGGCTATTTTACCTATGGCGTAATCACGATCGCTTCAGTAACTTTCCTGTTTTGGTATTTTGTAGGTACTAATATCTGGCCTCATGTTTTAGACACAGCTAGTCATGAAGGAATGATGATGGCACATGAAACTTCCGGACTGCTTTTGAGTTTGAAATTAGCGATCGCCGTCCTGGTTATTGCTTGTCCTTGTGCGTTAGGTTTAGCCACACCCACTGCTATATTAGTCGGTTCGGGAGTAGGTGCAGAAAGAGGGTTACTAATTAAAGGTGGGGATGTGCTGGAAAAAGTACATGAATTAGACACCATCGTTTTTGACAAAACTGGAACATTAACCACAGGTCATCCTACTGTCACCGATATTGTCGGCGATAACCCCAGAAGTTTGTTACAGGTTGCAGCTACAGTGGAGAGCGGTGCGAGTCATCCTTTAGCAGAGGCAATTTTACAGAAAGCAGAGCAAGAAGGTTTGTCTTTGCTCCCTGCAACAGATTTTCACACCGAGCCAGGTTTAGGAATATCAGCAGTTGTAGATGGTAAACCTGTTTTAGTCGGAAATTTGGCATGGCTGAAAAACCATAACGTTGTAGTTGATAGTGACAATATTCCCAATTTCACGGGAAAAACAGCAGTTTATGTGGCTGCGGATGGAATTTTAAGTGGAGTTATGGGTATTAGTGATGTGCTGCGGGATGACGCTAAGACAACAATAAATTGTCTCAAAGGTATGGGTTTACGGGTGATGTTGTTGACAGGCGATCGCTATTCTGTTGCCGAAACTATTGGTCAACAGTTAGGTTTAACTACAGAGGATATTTTGGCACAAGTGCCTCCCGAAGGTAAAGCAGAAGCGATCGCTACTTTGCAGTCAAAAGCAGGAAAAGTGGCAATGGTGGGAGATGGTATTAATGATGCACCCGCTTTAGCTCAAGCGAATGTAGGTATTGGGATGCAAGCAGGTACAGATGTGGCGGTGGAAGCTGCAGATATTGTTTTGATGCAGGATAAATTGATGGATGTGGTAGAGTCAATTAAACTCAGTCGTAGTACATTCAACAAAATTCGTCAAAATCTGTTTTGGGCGTTTGCCTATAATATTGTTGGTATTCCAGTAGCTGCGGGCGTGTTGTTGCCCAGTTTCGGAATTATTCTTAATCCCGGTGCTGCGGGTGCGCTAATGGCATTTAGTTCTGTGAGTGTTGTCACTAATTCTCTATTATTACGCCGGAAATTTTGATTGTAAAAGTTAGGGAGGGGGGAGGGGCGAATGGCTATTCGCCCCTACAATTCTAGTCATGGCAACTGTTATAAATGTCAGGAAAATTTAGACGCTATTCCCTGAGAGAATTCGCTGATAATTATGACGTTATTTAATTGTACTAATCACCATGTCAACTATTAAGAAAAATCTCGAAAAAAATACTCATTCTTTACCGCCAGGCAGTTTCGGATTGCCTTTAATTGGTGAAACAATTGATTTTCTAAGAGACCCTAATTTTGGCGATAAAAGAGAACAAAAATACGGTCGAATCTTCAAAACTAATATATTAGGTCGCCCTACAGTCGTAATGAGTGGTCCTGAAGCAAATCGTTTCATTCTTCAAACTCATTTTGACCATTTTTCTTGGCGTGATGGTTGGCCTAAAAATTTTCAAGAACTTTTAGGCAAATCTCTTTTCTTACAGGAAGGAGAAGAACATAAAAAAAATCGTCGATTATTAATGCCTGCTTTTCATGGACCAGCTTTAAAAAATTATTTTACCACTATGGTTGATACTATCAATCGTTATTTGGTGAAATGGTCTAACCTAAAACATCTGACTTTACTTCCTGAAATGAAGCAGATGACATTTGAAGTTGCCAGTATATTGCTTTTAGGGAGTAAACCAGGAACAAAAACTGCACTGTTATCTCAAAAATTTAGTGAACTAACTGCAGGTTTATTTACATTTCCTATTAAGCTACCTTTTACTACTTACAACTCAGCCTTAAAAGCTAGATATTTTTTGCTTAATCATCTCTCTGAATAAATCAGAGAAAGAGAAAAAAATCCAGCTCAAGATGCACTAAGTTTATTAATTCAAACTAGAGATGAAGAAGGGAAAAGTCTTAGCTTAGAAGAAATCAAAGTACAGGCATTACTAATGCTATTTGCTGGACATGAAACCACAACATCAATGCTCACCTCATTATGTATGGTATTAGCACAAAATCCTGAGATTTTAGCACAGGCAAAAGTTGAACAAGAAACATTAAAACAGCATGGAGAATTAAATTTAGAACAACTCAAACAAATGCCTTATTTAGAGCAAATACTCAAAGAAGTAGAAAGATTATATCCTCCTTTAGCGGGAGGTTTTCGAGGTGTAGTCAAACCTTTTACTTACAATGGCTACTATGTACCCAAGGTTGGCAAGTATTATATCGTATTGAAAGAACTCATCGAGACGAAAGAGTTTATACTAATCCTTTAAAGTTCGATCCAGAACGTTTTAATCCACAAAGAGCTGAAGATAAGAAAATGGATTACAGCTTAGTCGGTTTTGGTGGTGGTTCTAGATTTTGTTTGGGTTATACTTTTGCCCAAATGGAAATGAAAATTTTTACTTCTCTACTATTGCGTAATTATCAATGGAAACTAGAACCAAATCAAGATTTATCTCTTAATTCTATTCCTAGTTTACATCCTCGTTCTGGCTTGAAAATAGTTATGTTTAAAGCTTAGAAATTAAGGTTAACATTCAAGAAAGCAAATTAATTACCATACATTTATAGTAAATGAAATATCGGCATAACAGCAATTTAAAAAAAAAAATAATTGCTAAATTTTGACTTTTCTTAAATGTAGTTAAAATTTATGTACCACATTTGCATGAAGTATAGCTTCAATACCAAATTGATAAATGTTTGCTACAAATATTATCAATCTTGGGTGTAGGGCATAGGGTATGGGGTGTGATTAAATCAGAGGAAAAACAATGAATAAGGCTGGTTATAAAAGGGATAAAGTGGAAAAACTTTATTAATTAGTTAATCGTTGAAGTTTGCTCAACCATCACATTCTTTTTTTAAATTGGTATAACTATTCTAATAGCCAAAAACAAAATATGTCATTATGAGCAAAAAAGCTACAGATAAATTAATAAGTAATAAAATTAAAAAGTTGCTTCAGGTAATAATTGAACTTCAGAATGGAAACTTCACTTTTGCTCTACCCATTACTCGCTTAACAAGTATCAAAAGTTTGAGTGAAAAAGAAACAGCAGCAGAACAGTTTGCTCTCTATCTTGCTCAAAAAGTTCAGCAGCAAATGAATAAAGCTGAACCTTTTGAACAATTTACTCAAGAAGAATGGTCAACTCACCTTAGTTTGATGTCTGATGCTATTGCTCAAATGGAGAATTATTTAGCAGCTCCTACTTATGAAAAAAAACAATCTCTCTGGGGGTTATTGACAGAAATTAATAGTTGACAAGGGGATGACTATCGTAACATTCATTGGACTACTGTCCATTTTGTCCGTAGTAGTTATTTACTTAAATTAGATTATGTTTTGCCCTGTTTCGTTGAACAAAATTTTCCTTACTGGGTTTATAAATTAGCTAGAGAATATGTAGAATGTTATGAACCAAGCTATGGCAGTGGGTTAATTCCTAATTCTGTTCCGATGTTACTAGAAGTGGCTGAGTTTTGGTGTAATTATTATTTTGATTGTTCTTTGAGTGAGAAGTTTCCTCAAGAATTTGTTGAAATAAAACAGGATAAAAAATGAATTTGTAAATTGGAATAAATCAACTATTACATAATACTGTCTAAAACTTTCCAGTTAGGATTTTCTGCAATTAAGCCAGTCAATAAAATAAAAATTTGACGGCAATGATTATCTAATTTTAAAGGCAACTCTTCATTTCTAACTATTATCATCATCCGCTTTTTTTCAGAAGTGGCAGTTACAGTATCAAAAGTTATCTCAACAGTGACAAGTTGAGCCAAAGAAACTTGACCTTTAGACTCACGAGCCATTAAATAATCTCCTTGATTATAGACAATTTTACAATCACAATCATCTAAAATTTCTGTGATAATTAACAAAATATTTTCGACATTAACAGCAACAGTAAATAAACCAGTGTAGCGAGCCATAAATAATACTAAATCTCAAGATTTTTTCTATATAAAACCTAATATCATTTAATATCAAATACTAACTTAACTAAAATTGATATATTAGGTTATAATACCAAACGTTAGCTTTTGGATGAGTTAATAGAGCAAACCCCAGAAAAATGTTGAAAAAAATTAATTATAGATAATAATTACTAAAAAATGAAAGGTAAATTAATTGTATTTGAAGGTGGAGAAGGAGGGGGTAAAACCACCCAAATTCAACTTTTAAGAGATTGGTTATTAAAACAACAGCAGTCTAGTCCATTTTTGTCAAAATCTATAGATTTAGAAGTAATTATAACACGAGAACCAGGAGGCACAAAATTAGGTCAAGCATTGCGAGGCTTACTTTTAGATACAAATGTATCTGGAGAACAAATTCACGAACGGGCAGAATTATTATTATATGCAGCGGACAGGGCCCAACATATTGAAGCTTTGATTAAGCCCCTGATAGAAAGAGGGGCCATAGTATTATGCGATCGCTTCACTGACTCGACTATTGCTTATCAAGGATATGGTCGTGGTTTAGATTTAGAATTAATCCAACAACTTAATCATATTGCTACAGGCGGGCTGAACAGTGATTTAACTTTTTGGCTAGATATTGATATAAATATTGGTTTAGCTAGAGCTAAAAATCGAGGGAAAATTGACAGAATGGAACAAGCTGATATGCGGTTTCATCAATTGGTAAAAAAAGGATATCAAGAGTTAGCAAAAACTAATAATTTGATAGTGAGAATAGATGCTAATATGACCAGAGAAAAAGTACAAGAGCAAATTCAAGAAATCATGGAACAAAAACTCAAAGAATGGGTAGATATTTTGCCAAATAAATAAGGTCTAACTTAATATGTTCAAACTATATGAATTTTCCGCCTCTGGTAACTGCTATAAAATCCGTTTACTGCTTACTCAGTTAGAAATCCCCTTTGAAAGAATCGAAATTGATATTATCAAAGGAGAAAGTCGTACCCCAGAATTTTTGCAAAAAAATCTTAATGGTAGAATACCAGTTTTAGAAATAGAACCAGGTAAATATTTACCTGAGTCAAATGCAATTCTTTTTTATCTCAGTGAAGGTACTAAGTTTTTTCCCACTGATAGATGGGAAAAAGCTCAAGTGATGCAGTGGTTATTTTTTGAACAATATAGCCATGAACCTTATATTGCTACCTCTCGTTATTGGATAAGTATTTTGGGAAAAGTAGAAGAATATCAAGCAGAAATTCAGCAAAAACAACCAGGTGGTTATGCTGCTTTAGCTGTTATGGAAAAACATTTAGAAAATCATCAGTTTTTTGTAGGCGATCGCTACAGTATTGCTGATATTTGTTTATTTGCTTATACCCATGTTGCTGATGAAGGAGGATTTAATCTTCAGCTATTTCCAGCTATTCAAAATTGGCTAGAAAGGATTAAGAATCAGCCTCTTTATACTTCTATGTGAATAAAATATGTAAGCAGTCAGTTATCAGCAAGCCTCCTGCGGAGGAACTTCGTAGCTAGCCTCCTCCGCAGGAACTACGGGCTTCAGCTATTGCTATTGATATGGAATAAAAGCTTTATTTCCACCATTTTCTTCAGGGATCGGATTAAACCAGAATTCAACTTACTACAAAAAAAGTCTAAAAGTTAGCTGTATATTGATTTTCAAGCGAGGTATTATTGCTGAAAGCTGAGAGCTGACAGCTAATAGCTGTTAGCTCCGCATTCCGCAGGAAATGCTTACCTTCATACTTCTAATACAAACCATATTTATTACTAAAAAAAATTATGAGTTTTAAGTAAAATTTAGCACTTGCTGACGGAATGTTCCGCAAACAGGAATTCCGCAATCAGCAGGATTATTTAATCTGCCAAAAGAGGATGCAAACCCCGAAAATGAATACAAAAAAAGAGTTGACCAATCAACTATTAATATTCTTGAATCAAAATTAAATAAAAACAAGAAGTATGAGGAGGAAAAAGTTTTTTAGAGCATTTTTAGGAATCATAAAGTACAGCTAATACACCTTATATTTATTATATTTAACTCCTGTCTCGGTGATTCCTGTAGGGGTCATTTCAGTTATCAATTATTGATGAAGCAACCCCTACTAAAAAACTTTGTACCTCACAAGGCGCGGGAAGTGCTATATCATTAATTAAAGGGAAATAATATAAAACCTACCACCTACCACCTACCACCTAAAACCTAAAACTGTTGACTTTTTTTACCCCAGTTATCGGACAAAACCAAGCCATAGAACTATTAACTCAAGCAGTTGCCCATCAACGCATTGCTCCCGGCTATTTATTTGCCGGACCGCCAGGAGTGGGGCGCGGTTTAACTGCCCAATGTTTTATCGAATTCTTATTCTCTAACACCCACTCCCCTATTGCTGACAGTTCATCCTTACAAAATCGTATCCACAAAAGAAATCATCCAGATTTATTGTGGGTAAAACCGACTTATCTACACCAAGGAAAACTAATCTCAGCAACAGAAGCAACAGAAGCAGGAGTCAAACGCAAAGCACCACCCAAAATACGTTTAGAACAGGTGCGCGATATTAGTCAATTTCTCGGTCGTCCCCCACTCGAAGCAGGACGATCAGTTGTAGTATTGGAGCAAACTGAAACCATGGGAGAGGGAGCTGCAAATGGGTTGTTGAAAACATTGGAGGAACCGGGGAAACAGGCAACTGTGATTTTGATTGCACCAGGAGTTGATTCCTTGTTGCCAACTTTGGTGTCACGCTGTCAACGCATACCTTTTTACAGATTAACTCAAGAAAATATGCAGTTGATATTGGAAAAAGCAGGTTATGGAGAAATTTTAGCGCATCCAGAAGTAATGGCGATGGCCCAAGGAAGCCCTGGAGAGGCGATCGCTTGTTGGCAACAACTACAACAAATTCCGGCTGACATTTTGGAAACGGCAAGTCAGGGTATTAAGAATACTCGTCAAGCATTGAAAGTGGCGCGGGAGATTAGTCAAACTCTGGATACGGAAGCCCAGTTATGGTTAATAGATTATTTACAGCATAGTTATTGGCAACAGCAACAACAGCAGCAAGTTTATCAGGCGGAGTTTCTCCAACATTTGGAGAAAGCAAGAAAATATCTGTTGAGGTATGTGCAACCAAGGTTGGTTTGGGAATGTACGTTGATGGCGATGTGTTCAGCGTAGCGGTGATTTCAGTTTTCATACTGTAGGGAGGTTCCATGGAACCTCCCTACAGGTTTTTGTTTATGGTGATGTGGTTTATCAATTTGAAAAGCGCTGTATGACATATCCAGGACTTACGCAGAAATCACACATTTTGCGTAATATCATGTCCGGATAAGAGCGTGATAAAAACACTTCTTTCTCCTGGTACATTCTTTTCTCCTGTCTCCTGTCTCCTGTCTCCTGACTCCTCCATAATTATTTATAACTATTCAACCGGACATGATCTAAGTCCTGATATTTAAAGTTAATTAGACATCTCCAATAATAAAAAATCAAATCAATTATCCTAAAGAAAACATCAATTTTTTCTCCCTACTCCCTACTCCCTACTCCCTCTTTTCCGGAGATGTCTATTAGTATCACTAAAATAATTTTGCACAATCTTGAAAATTCTCTCAGAGGCATGACCATCACCGAAAGGATTAATTGCCATTGCCATTTTCTCATACTTGCTCACATCACTCAATAATTCTACAGCAGCAGCCACAATATTATTCGTATTAGTACCAACCAGTTTAGCAGTTCCAGCAATTATTGCCTCTGGTCTTTCCGTAGTTTCTCTTAATACTAGAACCGGTTTTCCTAAACTGGGAGCTTCTTCTTGCAAACCCCCAGAATCAGTTAATATTAAATAACTATTTTGAATTGCTCCGACTAACTCACTATAATCAAAAGGTTCTTCTAAAAATATCCTGGGATGATTGCCTAAAATTGCTCTTAAAGGTTCTCTAACTGTGGGATTTTTATGTAGAGGTAAAACCAAAGCAGTATCAGGAAATTTATCTAAAATTTGCAAAAATCCTCTAGCAATTTCCTGTAAAGGTTCTCCCCAATTTTCTCGCCTATGAACTGTTGCTAATATAACTCGATATTGACTCCAATCAAAATTATTAATATCACATTTTGGCTGAGATTCTGCCACTTTTAGCAAGGCATCAATTACTGTATTTCCTGTTTGGTGAACAGCTCCCATTACACCAGATTTTTGCAAATTTTCTACAGCTAAACTTGTTGGGGCAAAATGCAATAGAGCTATCTGAGAAATTAAACGACGATTTGCTTCTTCGGGATAGGGATTAAATAAATCATTAGTCCGTAAACCTGCTTCTACGTGACCAACTGGAATTTTTTGGTAAAATGCAGCTAGGGCTGCAGCAAAAGCGGTACTGGTATCTCCTTGGACTAATATTAATTGGGGCTTTAGTTGTATAAATAATTCTTCTAATCCTTGTAAACTTCGACACAGAATATCTGTCAATGTTTGCTGAGTTTGCATGATTGCTAAATCTTGATTAGGGTTAATAGAAAATAATTCCATTACTTGGGTAACCATTTCCCGATGTTGACCAGTTAAAATTACCTGGGTGTTAAAATCTGGGGAATTTTGAAATATTTTAATAACTGGAGCTAGTTTAATCGCTTCGGGGCGAGTTCCTAATATAATTGCAACTTTGATAGGAGAATTCAGCATTTTTACTTAGCTTTATCTATTGTTTGAGTCAATGATCCAATTTTATTTTATCAATGTTTATCAGCGATTCATAGATAATGTATTTTGGTATAAATTCGGAAATACAGGACTTATAACTGATTTTTTTCCATATTTTTTACCTACTGCAGTTGAGACTATTTTGGTATTTTTTATTGATTTAATTTTGCGAGTTTATACATACATAAATAGTTGGGCACGAAAATGATGACAAGTGACGATTTAGCTTTCAGGTTAGGATTTGATTAAATTAAGATGAATAAATAGTTGATCAGGAGAGTAATCAGATGTCAGGGTTGTTTCAAACTAATATTTTGTCAAGTATCAAGATACTTGATGAAAGTTGCTACTTATTGAAGCCAGAGTTAAAATTTTTTGATTTATCATCAGATTTATTTACAGCACTGGCCTTTTTTTCCATAGCATTTATACTTATTTATTGTCTGATTAGACGGCCAAATATACCCTTTAAATGGACTTTTTGGATGTTTGCAGTTTTAATGATTGCTAGTGGTATCTCCCACATTCAAGAGATTTGGACACTATGGTATCCTAATTATTGGTTATCAGATTCAATTCAAAGTATCACAACCATCGTCTCTATTGGTACAGTCATATTTTTAATTCCCTTGGCTCTGATGCTTCTAGCAATGCCAAATCCAATTCAATTGGAAGCAACTAATCAAGAGTTAGAACAGCAGATTCGGGAACGTATTTTAATTGAGGAAAAAATACGTTTACTTAATGTGGATTTAGAAACTAGGGTAAATGAACGTACAGCGGAGTTGAGAGACTTAAATAAACAGCTAGAAAATGAAGTAGCTGAACGCATAGCATTTTCTGAAGCTCTAAAAAAATCTGAAGTGCGTTTAGCAGCTATTTTGGATATGGCTGAAGATGGAATTATTTTAGTAGATAGAAATAGAAATATTCAACTTTTTAATCAAGGGGCTGAAAAAATATTTGGTTATAAAACTCAGGAAGTTTTGGGGCAGTCAGTTGGAAAATTAGTTATTTGGCAAGAGTCAAAATCTGATAATTTTACAGGCAATAAAAATCAACATCAAAAACATAAACTTGCTGTAGTTATTGCTAGACGAAAAGATGGTATAGAATTTCCGGCGGAGGCATCTATTTCACAGTTGGAATTAAAAGATGAAACTGTATTTACAATGATTTTGCGGGATATTAGCGACCGGAAAAAGGCAGAACATAAATTGGCTGTCCAAGCATTAGCTGCCGCAGCAGTCGCTCAATTAGGTCAACGGGCTCTGACAAATATTTCTTTATATCAACTGATGTTAGAGGCAGTTTCCCTAGTCTGTAAAACTTTACAACTTGACTATTGTCAAATTTGGAAACATGATTCAGATAGTCAAAATTGGCAGGTTAAAGTTAGTTTTACTCAAGCAAAAACTGTAAATAATCAACCAGTTGCTAATACATTTACGAAGAGAATTTTTGAGTATTTAATTTCTGAAAGTATAGCTTCTCAAAATCCTGTAATTATTGAAGACTTTAGCACTAAAGTTTCTGAATTTCAGGAGTTTAAATTATTATTAGACCAAGGTATTGTTAGTGGTATTAGTCTAATTATTCCTGGAAATAATCAACTAGCAGGCATATTAGTCGCTTATTCCAGCAAAAAATATACTTTCACTCAAGATGATATCCATTTTTTACAGGCAGTGACAAATGTTCTTGCTAGTGTAACAGAACAAAATTCTACTCGTTTAGCCCTACAGCAACAACTACAACGTAGTTTGCTACTTGGTCATATCACCCAAGAGATTCGCCAAAGCTTAGATACACAAAGGATATTTGATGCCACTGTAGAACAGATGGGTCAAGCTTTTTTAGTTAACCGTTCTGTAATTCATGCTTATGAAACAGGGTTAGTGCCAACAGTTCCATTTGTAGCAGAGTATTTAGAAGATGGTTGTGAATCAATTATGGATTTAGAAATTCCGGTAGCGGGGAACCCCCACATGGAAAAACTTTTGGCAGAAGATGAAGCGATCGCTTCTGACAACGTTTATGATGACCCACTTATCCAAGGAAATACTCCTAAATCAATATGTAGTAGCAAAGATATTAAATCTATGTTAGCAGTTCGTACTTCTTATCAAGGAGAACCTAACGGGATTATTTGCTTACATCAATGCGATCGCTATCGCACTTGGAGAAAAGATGAAATTGAGTTATTAGAAGCGGTTGCTCAACAGGTAGGAATTGCCTTAGCTCATGCCCATTTGTTAGAGCAAGAAACCCGGCAACGTCAACAACTTTCTGAACAAAATATTGCTCTTCAAAAAGCAAGACAAGCAGCAGAAGTAGCCAATGAAGTTAAGGGTGAATTCTTAGCAACTATGAGCCATGAAATTCGCACTCCCATGAATGGAATTATTGGTATGACTTCTTTATTAGTTGATACTGATTTGAGTTTAGAACAGAAAGAATATGTAGATGATATCTACAATTGTAGTATTGCTTTACTAAGAATTATTAATGATATTCTTGACTTTTCAAAAATAGAATCTAATAAACTTGATTTAGAGTCAGAACCTTTTGATTTACGGTTATGTGTGGAAGATTGTGTGGATTTACTAGCGGTTAAAACAGCTTTCAAAAAAATTGAATTGGCTTATTTCATAGATAATAATACACCCAAAGTAATTTTAGGAGATAGTACGAGATTACGTCAGATTTTAATTAATCTTATTACTAATGCTGTTAAATTTACAGAACAGGGAGAAGTGTTAGTTAATGCTTCTGCCAAGAAAATACTAGAAATAAAAGATGCTGATTTTGAAATCAATAATTTGAACAATAATCAATTATCAGAAGCCAGCAATCAAACTACAAATAATAATCTTAATGCTGCTAATTTATATGAAATACTTTTCTTTGTCAAAGATACTGGAATCGGAATTCCCCAAGACAGAATGAATAGATTATTTCAGCCTTTTAGTCAAGTAGATAGTTCCACAACTAGAAAATATGGAGGAACAGGACTAGGATTAGTTATTAGTAAAAGTTTATGTGAGATGATGGGTGGTAAAATGTGGGTGGAAAGTCAAAAAGGAGTGGGGTCTACATTTTATTTTTCTGTAACTGTAAAAGTTCCCGAAAATGTTAGCAATCAAGTTGATATTATACCGGATTTAGTTGATAAAAATTTATTAATTGTTGATGATAATTCTTCCTGTCGTAAAATTTTAACTCAGCAACTAAGTCAGTGGGGTATACTATCTCATGCAGTAGCATCAGGAGCAGAAGCAATAGATATACTTAATAATAAAACTAGTCAAAATTCACTATTTGACCTAATAATTATTGATATGCAAATGCCAGAAATGAATGGAGTTACTACAGCACTAGAAATTCGGCAACTTCCTGGATATCAATCTGTTCCTTTAGTTATGTTAACTCCTATTGGTCAATCACCAGAAAAAAATCAGCTTCCTAAAATGAATTTAGCCGCCGTGCTAAATAAACCAATTAAACCATTACAACTATATAATATTTTGCAGAAATTATTGTGTAAAGACAGAACTAATTCTCAGCAATTATCAAATAAATAATATTTGTATGAATCAACAAAAATCATGGAATTGTTCATCTTTAATTCTGGTAGTAGATGATGCTAAACAAACTCGATTTATGTTACGTCAAGCCCTCGAACAAGAAGGATATCAGGTAATAGAAGCTACTAATGGAAAAGAATGTTTAGAAATATGTAACGTCCAGATACCTGATATGATTTTATTAGATGCAATAATGCCAGAAATGGATGGATTTACTTGCTGCGTTAAACTCCAAGAAACTTTTGAAGTAAATTTATCAAGTAAAAACTCGAAGGATTATTTTCTAGAAAATGATTCCTTATTTTATCTTCCCCCAGTGTTAATGATTACATCTTTAGAAGACAAAGAATCGGTTGAGCTTGCCTTTAGTGTGGGTGCTATTGATTATATTACTAAGCCAATTCAATGGGAAGTTTTGTCTCAGCGAGTTCGTCGCATTCTGCAAACTAATCAACTTGTTAAAGCCTTAAAAAAGCAAACAGAAAGATGGCAATTAATGAATTTAATTCAAGAACGAATTCGCTATTCATTAAACCTGAATTATCTTCTCGAAACCACCGTTGAACAAGTTAGAAACTTTCTCAAAACTGACAGGGTTCTTATATATAAATTCAAACCAGATGGTAGTGGTGAAATAGTGATGGAATCTGTTGGTTATAGTTGGAAATCTGTTTTGGGTAGTATAGAGAGAGATTTACCTTTTACTACTGAATATATTGCCAATTTAACTCCATATCATGTTGAATTTCTAAATCAGTTTCAAGTAAAAGCCAACTTAGTAGTACCAATCTCAAAGACCAAAACAGAACAAAATATAAGTTCCGATTTTGACTATGATCGGGAACAATTATGGGGATTATTAATTGTTCATCACTGTTCTGAATTTAGAAAGTGGCAAACTTTAGAAATAGAATTTATTGAACGTTTAACTGGACAATTAGCCATAGCTTTACAGCAGTCAGAATTATATCAACAATTAGAAACTGCCAATCAAAAGTTAATTCAACTTGCGACTCTTGATAGTTTGACTAATGTTGCTAATCGTCGCCGTTTTGATGAATATTTAGAACGGGAATGGCGACGAATGTTAAGAGAAAAAACACCAATATCTTTGATTTTATGTGATGTTGATTATTTTAAACTTTATAATGATACTTATGGTCATCTTGCAGGCGATCGCTGCCTCCAAAAAGTAGCTGATGCAATTAAGTCAGAGTTGAAGCGACCTGCAGATTTAGTTGCTCGTTATGGAGGGGAAGAATTTGCCGTAGTTTTACCTCAAACAGATATTGATGGAGGATTTCATGTTGCTGAATTAATTCGTCGGCGACTTAATAGTTTGAAGTTACTTAATGCTGGTTCTAAAATATCAGAATTTGTTACCATGAGTTTCGGTGTGGCAACCACTATTCCTCTAGCAACATCTTCTTTAGAAGAGTTGATTCAAACAGCAGATGAAGCTCTATATCAAGCTAAATTTAAAGGACGCGACCAAACTATTTGTCAAACTTTTTAATCTCTTAATTTAAGACTTTAATTTTTTATATTTTACAAATTTTTATTTCAAAAAGAGCTGACTAACTCATTCGATTAAGGATGTTGTTATCTACCTCAGTGAAAAGCGCTATAAAATTATTAAACATAAAAAATGGCCGATCGGTACATCATATTTAATAAGCCCTACAATGTCTTAAGTCAGTTTACAGATAACACTGATAACAGCAACCAACGACATACTCTAAAGGATTATATTCCAGTTTCTTCAGTTTATCCAGTGGGTAGACTAGACCGAGACAGTGAAGGGCTATTATTATTAACAAATCATGGACAACTCCAGCACCGACTGAGTAATCCTAAATTTGCCCATCCCCGCACCTACTGGGTACAAGTAGAACGCATTCCAGATGAAACAGCATTGCAGGAACTACAGCAGGGCGTAATTATTAAAAATTACAAGACACGACCAACAAAAGTAAAATTATTATCAGTAGCTCCCTCCCTTCCACCCCGCGAACCACCAATTCGATTTCGCAAAAGCGTTCCCACTGCATGGTTAGAAATGACCCTCACAGAAGGTAGAAACCGTCAAGTGCGAAGAATGACAGCAGCAGTCGGTTTCCCAACATTGCGGTTAGTTAGAATAGCGATCGCTCACCTTCAACTACAGGAACTAAAACCGGGTGAGTGGCGAGACCTAAATCAAACTGAAATTAGTTCGCTCAAACAAATGATTTTTTTATAACGTTAGACCTCTGGAGGAAAAGAGGGTTAACTACTGAGATAGAGCGTCACCGCGTCACCGCGTCAAATCTTAGATCAAGTAACATTAATTAACCGCAATGTAGGGACGTTGCATGCAACGTCCCTACAAGGTTGGGGAAAGATTGTTTATTATAGTTATTTAATGAGACATGATATTAGCTACTAAACCAACACAAAACTAGACTCTAGTAATAGAATCCTTTTTCAAGACATTCTTACCTTTACCATTAACAGAAACATCCAACTTTGGACGACTCTCCTTACCCCCGAACAATTTATTCAACCAATGCAGAAAATTATCAATGTAAGTAAACCACACAGGTACCACCACTAATGTTAACAATGTAGAAGTAGTTAACCCACCAATAACAGCGATCGCCATCGGACTTCTTTCTGCTCCTCCTGCTCCTAATTCTAAAGCTATGGGTAACATTCCAGCAATAGTAGAAAGAGTTGTCATCAAAATTGGTCGTAACCGAGAAATACCAGCTTCCAGGACTGCATGAAACTGAGCCATTCCTTCTTTTTCATTTGCTAAGGAAGAGTCTACTAACAAAATTGCATTTTTGGTCACCAAACCCATCAGTAGTACAATTCCAATTAAAGCAAACATACCTAACTCCTTTTGGAAAATCATCAACCCTAATAATGCACCACCAATAGATAACGGTAATGCCACCAAAATCACAATTGGGTAAAGGAAGTTATTGTATAGCAACACTAAAATTGCATAAATACACAAGATTGCTAAACCTAAAGCACCTAAAAACCCATTAAATATATCCATCATAATTTTGGCCTCACCATCAGACTCTTCAGTGACATCAGGAGGCAGTGGGTTCATTGCTGGTAAAGATTTCACTGCTGTTACTCCATCTCCGAGAGAAATACCCTGTAAATTTGCCTCAAAGGAAACTTGACGATAACGGTTAAAACGGTTAATTTCTGCCGGTCCGCTACCAATGGTAATTTCAGCAACTGCTGACAATGGTACTAACCCACCATTTTGACTAGAAATGCGTAAATTTTTAATTACATCTAAGTCATTTCTAAATTCCTCTGCTAACTGTACCCGAATTGGAATTTGACGGTCTGATAGATCGAACTTAGCTAAATTAGTCTCATTATCTCCCAGAGTTGCTAAAGAAGCAGTACGAGCGATCGCCTGTACTGAAACTCCTAAATCTCCTGCTCTAGCAGGTAATGGTTTAATCAAAATCTCCGGTTTCACTAAACTAGCACTGGAAGTCACATCCACCAACCCAGGAGTTTCTCGCATTTGTCGTTCCAAAGCATCCGATGTCTGTTGTAAAGCAACTGCATTTTCACTCTTCAGAATAATCTTTAAATCCTTATCACCACCACCTGGACCTTGACTAGCAAAATGAATTCGCGCTCCTGGAATATTCTGAAACAATGGTCGTATCTGTTGTTCAAATTCTTTTTCCGAAATATTCCGTTCTTGTCTAGGTAAGATGGTAACGTATAATGTACCTTTGTACACAACTCCACCGCTTCTACTACCTAGATCGGCAAACACACTGGTGACAAGTGGATTTTTCTGAAATAGTTGCATTGTTTGTTGTGCAACTTGTTCAGTTTCTGCTAAAGTTGAACCAGGAGGCAATTCTAGATCGATTATACTCACTCCCCGTTCCTCAGCACCTGTTAATCCTTTCGGCAGCAGTGGCACTAGTTGCAAGCTACCAATAAAGAATACTAAAGCAATAACTAAGGTGATAATTTTATGGCGCAACGCCCAAGTTAATAACTGACTGTAAGGACGAATTTTTCTTTGTTTGTGATTTTTTTCGGGAAAACAAGGAGATGTTTGCAGTCTTCTCTGTTTCAAAAATCGCGCTCCCAACATGGGTGTCATTGTAATAGCAACTAATGTGGAAAACATAGTTGCGACTGCTACCGTAATGCCGAAAGGTTTAAAAAATTGCCCCGGTATCCCACCCATAAATGCTACGGGTAAGAAGACTGCAACTATTGTGGCAGTTGTTGCAACCACCGCAAAACCAATTTCTGCTGACCCATCCAAAGCTGCTTGGAATGGTTTCTTACCCTTATAAATATGTTGGTCGATATTCTCGATCATACAGATAGCATCATCTACTAAGTTCCCCATTGCTAATGCTAGTGCTAACAGGGTCATTTTATCTAAGGTGTAGTTAAGAGTCTTTATTACCAAAAAAGTAGGCAGTATTGATAAAGGTAATGCTACTGCTGTTACTAAGGTTGGTCGCCAATCTCGTAAAAATATACCTACAACTACCACAGTGAGTATGGAACCAATAACTAAAGCGTCTATGGATGCTTGATATGATTCCTCAATTTCTGTTGCCTTTGTAAAAATTAGTTGCAAGTCTACATCTGCTGGCAATGTTTTTTCAAGTTCGGCAACTGCTTCCCGCACATTTCTTTCTACAGTAACTAAGGTACTACCTGTGCTGCGAAGTACCCCGAAAGCTACAACCGGTTTACCAATATTATTTGTTTCTGAGTCTTGGTTGGAACTATTTTTTTCTAATAACCAAGCTGTTTCTCTAGTTTCTCCAAAACCATCAATAACTTGACCTACACTGTCCAGGGGAACTGCACCACCGGAAGGCAGAATAATTTGATATTCTTTCAATGCTTCTACTGTGTCAGCACTCCCTAAAGTCCGAATACTTTTTTCTGTACCTCCTGTTTGAGAACGTCCTCCTGGTATATTGGCATTCAAAGCGCGAATTTGATCGTTGACTTGAGTAGCATTAATACCAAGACTTTCTAGTCTTTCTGGACTTAGTTCGATGAGAATTTCGCGGTCAACTCCCCCAATGCGGTTGATTTGAGAGACACCGGTAACGTTGAGGATAGTGCGACTAATTTCTTTGTCAACTAATTCGCTTAACTCTTCTACAGAACGTTTGTCGGAGGTGACAGCGTAAGTCATTATTGGTCCACCTCCTGCAAAATCTAATCTTCTAACAATAGGATCGTCAACGTCTCGGGGTAGGTCTTGGCGAATTTGATCTATGGCATTACGCACATCATTGGTGGCGCGATCGCTATCTACTGCTAAGTCAAATTCAATAATGGTTTTGGACACTCCATCATCTACTTCTGAGGTGAGTTTTTCGATATTTCCCAAACCTGCTACAGCATCTTCAATTTTTTTTGTTACTTGAGTTTCTAGTTCTGTAGGACCTGCTCCTTGTTGAGTTACTGTGACTGATACTAGGGGAAGATCGATATTGGGTAGATTATCTATTCCTAATTGGAAAAAAGACATTAGTCCTACTACTGTTAAAACTAGAAACATGACCAGAGTAGGAACTGGTTTTTTAATTGACCAAGCTGATAAATGAAATGACATAGTTAATTCAAAATGTGAAAGTAAAAAATCAAAATTTAAGAGTCTTGATATCAAAATCAAAATTTTTGCTTACTTCTGGGAATTATATAAAATTCGGTTATACAGTAATCCCAAAATTACTTCCTCTTCATACAGATGTTCTATTTAATACGAATTTAAAAATTCATCCTATTCAAATTCTGTCTAAATTATAAATTCTGACTCCGAGCGCTATGTGATAACTAATTACCAGGATTTTGTATTAGATATTGTGATGGTGTTTTCTCTCTAAATCCTTAATTATTGGAGTTAATTAAGTATCAATTAATATATAACTATTGGAATTATGATTAGATTTTTCCTGACCAATTATAATAGGTTAATTTTCCTCAATTACTTTGACAATATCCCCATCTTTCAAATAACCTGCACCCGATACTACTACACTATCGGCTAATTTTAAACCTTCTTTGATTTCAATTTTTGCATTAGCTAAATCGCTATTTTTACTCAAAATTTCTCCTACTTCTACAGGTACAGCTTGAACTTGATTATTATCTTGCAAAACATAAACAATAGACTGCCCATCTGCTTGAGGTAATACGGCTTTTGCCGGAATTTTTAATCCTCTATTTGTAGCAGTTGTAATTGTTGCTCGTAAAAACATTCCTGGTCGTAATAAATCACTATTAGGTAAATCAATTTTGATAGTTGCTTCACGACTTTTTTCGTCAACTAATGGTGCTATTTCTCTCACTATTCCTGACATTTTTATCCGACTATCTGCATCATAACTAATTTGAACTTTTGTACCTATTTTAACTTGTGGTAATTGAGTTTCTGGTACTTCTAATTGTAGTTCTAATTGATTGTCTTTAATAATTGAAAATAACATTTTATTACTAGAAGTAACATCACCCACGCGAGCTATTCGTTCAGCTATTATACCGTTTGCGGGTGCTTTCATTAAAGTCTGTGCTAGCTGAGTTTGTCTCTCTTCTAAGCGAGCTTCATCACTGCTAACATTTGCCAGAGCGCTGTCAATATTTGATAATGCACTTTCAACTTCTGCTCTAGCACTACTTACATTAGCTTTGGCACTATTAACTTTAGCTTCCGCACTCCGTAGTTGAGCCATTGAACTACTGAGACTCGCTTCTGCACTCTCTACTCTAGCTTCTGCACTCCTAACATTTGAGTTGGCAATGTCAACTTTTGCTTTGGCGCTACTAACGTTAGCATCAGCAATTTCAACTTTAGCTTTAGCACTATCAATATTAGCATCAGCAATTTCAACTTTAGCTTTAGCACTATCAATATTAGCTTCAGCAACTCGCACTCCTTCCCTGGCTGTTTTCACAGCAGTGCTACGAGTTTCTAGCTCCTGAGAACTAATAACACCCTCTGATTTCAGGATTTGATATCGCTCTAAATCTCTCATCGCTTGTTCTTTGTTGGCTTTAGCTTCTGCTAGTTTAGCTTCAGTTTGAGCAACAGATGCTAGAGCATCATTGCGACTTGCTTGGGTTTGTTTAAGAGCAGCAACAGCATCATTGCGACTTGCTTGGGTTTGTTTAAGAGCAGCAATAGCATCATCCCGACTTGCTTTTGTTTGCTTTAAACCAGCGATCGCTTCATCTCTTCCTGCTTTTGCTTGAGCAATAGCAGCTTTGACACCATCTCGGTCAGCAATTGCTTGTTCCCAAGCGGCAATTGCTTGCTCTACTCCTACTTTTGTTTTACTGTGAGCAGATCTTCTTTGCTCTACTTGACTACGAGCTGATACTACTTGAGATTTTGCCTGGTTAATTTGCGATTTCAAAACGGAGTCATCTAAAATTGCCATTACCTGACCTTGAGTAACTTTTTCTCCTTCATCTACTAAGACCTGTTGAATTTGTAACCCATTTACTTGTGGCAACACTGGTAACAAATCAAATGCAACAACGCTACCAGTAGCATCAAGGGTGCGTTCTACTGTTGCTAATTCTACATTGGCAACTGTCACACTCATGGTGGGAGCTAAGTTAGTCTCGACTGGAGCTGTAGTAGTTTGTGTAGAAGTGGTATTAGCTTCCGTATTTTGCTTTGGTGTGGAAAGTAGCTGCATACTTACCACACTAGCAACTATACCAATGGCAATACCAGGAATTAATCCTTTCCATCTCCCTCTCTTTTTTTGAGCGGGAAATTCTTTGGTATCATTGATTTTCTCCTCATCTTCTTCTGATTGAGAATAGAGTGTCTGGCCCTCTATGTAATAAATCTCGGCTTGGTTAGAATCATCTAGACGATCGCTCTGTTGCTTTTTTATGAGATTTTCTGGTATATTTACTTCTTTCAATTTACTTGTCCCTTTCTACCACTTAATATTTACATTGTAAATAAAAATTATAGTTTTGTTATATTTATTTAAATTACATAGTAATTTGTATAGAACTCTTCCTAACTCTGGTTTGGTGTACTTAATTACTTTGATTATTACAAACTAGAGAAAAAATGAAATAAGAAATTAACAAACAACTACAATAAAAATGAAACCTAAAAAAATCACAATTAGTTAAGTAAAAAATATGTTTAATGCTACTGAAATACTAATTACTTCATTTGTCGAAAAAATTAAGGAAGGCTACCATCGCACTTATGGTGGTTATAAGTCTAATTACGAAGAAATAATTGGTTGGGCAGGAAATATGGCACTAGAAAATATTGCCAATAGTGATGCTCTTTACCATAATGTGGAGCATACTATTTTAGTGACTCTTGTAGGCCAAGAAATTCTACGGGGAAAACATATTCGAGAAGGAGGTGTAGCCTGCGAAGATTGGTTACACTATATTATTTCCTTAGTTTGCCATGATATTGGATATGTAAAAGGAGTTTGTCGGCAAGATAAAAAAGGTTGGTACGCTACAGGTAGGGGAGATGAAATGGTTAATTTGCCCTTGGGTTCTACTGATGCTAGTTTAGCTCCTTATCATGTGGATAGGGCAAAATTATTTATTAATGAAAGATTTGGCGGTCATAAACTGATTGATGTAGAAATAATTAAACAAAATATTGAATTAACACGCTTTCCTGTTCCGAAAGAATCAGATCATCAAGATATTGTTAATTATCCTGGTTTAGTGCGGGCAGCAGATTTAATAGGTCAGTTAAGTGACCCCCGCTACCTCAAGAAAATAGGTTATTTATTTTATGAATTTGAAGAGACAGGTTTTAACCAAAACGTAGGGTATAAAAATCCTAGCGATCTGCTTGATAACTATCCCCAGTTTTTTTGGCAAGGGGTTCATCCTTATATAGAAAAAGCTCTCAAATATTTATCACTAACACAGGAAGGTAAGCAAATAATTGCTAATCTTTATTCAAATGTATTTGTCGTGGAGCATAATTCTTCTCAAAAGATTGGTGTTTAGAAATTAGGGAGTGAGTAGTTAGAAAGTTAGGGAGTTAGGAGTTGGGGAAAATTGAAATACATCTGGTATATTTTTCTTAGGTTGGAAAGACTGGAGATTTTATTGATCAATAATTATCCGAATTTGATATGATACTAATTGAAATTTTATAAGTACCTAGTACCACTACGCGGAAGTCATGGGTCACTCAAAAATCAAAAGTGTTGATTGATAAGGCTTTTAATATTTTCTAACTGGTCAGTTATTTCGGCTATCCTGTACTAGGAAAAATTAATTACCATTATTTATTAGCTTTATTTTTTACAACTTATGCTTTTACTTACAGCAGTTTTCCAGTCTCAGAGGTACAAAAATTTAAGGTATTAGGGAGTAGGGATTAAGAAAGAAGGAATAGAGATTAATGTTGAACTTTACTTCACTATCTTCAAAAGTGCTGTAAAATATTTCCATATTCATAAAATCGGTAACTAATAAAAGGTAAATATTAAGTATCTAAAAAGGAATCAAAAAAGATTTAAATTTTAAATTTAATACAAGGTATAAAGTGTTGTGCTATAGGCATAAATCACAGATTAATATATGATATAGCAAAAGAAAGAAGGAGAGGGAAGAAGGAAGAAGGAAAAATCTGGCGTTGTCTGAGTATCTTTCCTGACCTTTGCTTTGACTGCTATATCATGTCCGGTTGAATACTGATAAATAAGTCAGTAGGTAGAATAAAGTAGCTTTGCAGATGATAAGTTTTTTTATCGCTAATTAGCCGGACATGATATGATGACCTTTTTTGAGTTTGGTATTAAGTAACTATGTAAAATTAATTTAAACTTTTGTCGAAGTAGGGAATGGGGAACAGTGGAGTTGGGAACAGAAGATATATCCGAATCGCCAAATCCAATTATTATAGGTTAATTACCTCAATAACCAAATTATTTATTGGTAGAGAGTTTGATTTTTTAAAATATGTCTGTCCTATTCAATAATTAACAATTGGTGGTGGTGCATTAAAGAAGCGTTCAGAACTCAGTTGTTAGTTTTTCAAAGGTTTATAAGATAATTTAAACCCTTGAAAAACTATCGGGCTAACTGAAGCCAGGAATTTACATAATAGCTTAAAAAACTGATAGCTTCTTAAAAATAAGAGGATTGACTAAAAATATTTTTTTCCTTTAATGCGTAGAGGATTTAAACCTTAATTATTTGGTAAAGCCGATTTAGTATGAGTAGTAAATATAAAAATAATTTGGCTTAACTACTTATAAAATGTTCGAATAATTAGTTATGATTAAGCTCTAGTAATTAGTAGCTAAATCAAGTTCTGCAAAGCTGCCATCCCATAATAAATTTTGGGTGGTGGTGCATAGTAATGGTAGAACCCACCCCTAACCCCTCCGGTGGAGGGGAAGTGTGGGAAGTGTGGGGAGTGTGGGGGGTGTGGGAAGAAATTAAAAAATAGACATAGGCGTGATAATCAAAAATCAAATCAATCCCATACGCATAAATCATCAATTCTTTCCCTCTACTTTGTAGGGACGTTGCATAACAAAAATGCGTTTCATGTCGCGCAGCGTTAACGCGCGTTGTGCGCCAGCTAAACGTCCCTACCTCCGACCTACTCCCTCTTTAATACCATTACAATGCAGGGCAAGCAAATTTTGAAGCATTCTAATACCTTACTAATTACCCATTACTAACTTTATGAATGTTATATTTTCACCTGTTCAACGGTTTTTAATTACATGGTTATTATTATTAGTGACAGGGTGGTTTACCATTGGGGCAATTAGTTTTGTAGGTGAAATTGTTAGTATCTTGATTACCGCAGGATTAGTAGCATTTTTGTTAAACTATCCAGTGTCTAAACTACAAAAAATTTTGCCCCGAAGTTTGGCAGCAGGTTTAGTATATTTAACGGCTGCTTTAATAATATTAGTTATCGGCCTAACTATTGTTCCACCAGTTCTTAACCAAGCTCGACAATTGTGGTTGAAATTTCCAGACTTATTAGAATCTGCCAGATGGCAATTAACAGAATTTCAAACCTGGAGTGAACTTAAAAATTTACCCTTCGATGTCGGGATTTTGCAACAGCAACTATCAGCAAAAGCTCAAGAAGAAATACAGGCGATCGCTGCTACAGGTTTTGGTTTAGTAGTGGGAACTGTTAACTGGTTTTTCGACTTAATCTTAATCTTAGTAATCTCCTTTTATATGCTCCTAGATGGAGAAAGATTGTGGGATAATCTTACCAGTCTTATTGCTCCCAAAGTACGAGATGTATTTACACAATCTCTAGAAGGTAATCTTCAAAGTTTTGTTTCTGGGCAATTGTTATTAGGCTTATTTATGGCAACTACTTTATCTCTAGCTTTTTGGTTTCTAGGAGTTCCATATTTTTTATTATTTGCAGTATTTATAGGTGCAATGGAATTAATTCCATTTA
>JAAUYJ010070920.1_pt1 | contig 26472 bp, 30 predicted proteins | sample 7278031 | NCBI WGS metagenome assembly JAAUYJ01 (sample SAMN14350222, study PRJNA611818) | marine sediment metagenome | isolation source: surface marine sediment (1.8m) | place: French Polynesia: Moorea | collected 2018-08 | reverse complement strand
TCGACTTCTACCTCAAGGACGAGTCGACCCATCCCTCGGGCAGCCTCAAGCACCGCCTGGCACGCTCGCTGTTTCTCTATGGCCTGTGCAACGGGCGCATCCTGCGCAACACGCCGGTGATCGAGGCCTCCTCGGGCAGCACCGCCATCTCCGAGGCCTATTTCGCGCGCCTGCTGGGCCTGCCCTTCATGGCCGTGATCCCCGAGGGCACCTCGCCCGAGAAAATCGCCGAGATCGAGTTCTACGGCGGCGAATGCGTCAAGGTGGCGCCGGCGCGCATTTACCAGGAAGCCGAGGAACTGGCCGAGCGCCTGAGCGGCCATTGCATGGACCAATTCACCCATGCCGCCCAGGCCACCGACTGGCGCGGCAACAACAACATCGCCGAGAGCCTCTTCGCGCAGATGTCCCGGGAGCGCTATCCGGTGCCCAGTTGGATCGTGGTGAGCGCCGGGACCGGCGGCACCTCGGCCACCATCGGACGCTACATCCGTTACGGCGATGGCCTTTTCGACAAGACCCATCTCTGCGTCGTCGACCCCGAGGATTCGGTCTTCTACGACTACTTCTGCCGCGGCGACGCGACGCTCACGCACCCGCGGCCCTCGCGCATCGAGGGCATCGGCCGGCCGCGCGTCGAGCCTTCGTTCCTGCCCCAGGTCATCGACCGCATGATCCGCGTGCCCGACGCCGCCTCGGTGGCGACCATCTGGTGGCTGGAGGAGGTGCTGGGTCGCAAGTGCGGCGGCTCGACCGGGACCAACGTCTACGGCGCCCTGGGGCTGGTCGCGGAGATGCTGGAGCGCGGCGAGCGCGGCAGCGTTGTCTCGCTGATCTGCGATCCCGGCGCGCGCTACCTCGGCACCTACTACGACCGTGGCTGGATCGAAGGCCAGGGCATGGAGATCGAGCCGGTGATCCAGCGGCTGCGCGATTTCGCCAGCGGCCGCGGCAACGCGGGCGGCGGCGACTGGGGCTTTCGGCGGGGGTGAGGGGCGGGCGGCTTCGGGATGGGCCGCCAAGCGTTAACGCTTATGGTTAACGCGACCGCTCCAGAAGCCGAGCTGGCTCATTCCGCGCTGGTCCAGCGACCATGGACTTGGCCGTAAGGCACCGATTCTAAATAAGAAAAATGGAACTCGCCCGCGCTCGCAGCGGCTTAACCCGGTTAACGAAAAAGCCTCATTTCCGCCCAATTTCGAGCCAAGTCCGACCACATTCGATTGCGATATCCTTGATCACGGAGACTTCCCCTCTCTGTCGGAGGCTACCAGCCGGCCTCCTCCGATTTGCCCCCCATAGGCTGGACGACTTGGGCGGCTGCCTGTCCCGACCTCGGCAGCCGCCCTAAACTTTTCCGGAACCGCCTCCCCCTTCTTCGCGACTTTCGCCGCGACGGCAATGATCTCGCTTTCGCCGCAATTGCATCCCAGTGCCACCACAATCGATTGCGATCTTTCTTCTCACGGAGACTTCCCCTCTCTGTCGGAGGCCACCAGCCGGCCTCCACCGATTTGCCCCCCATAGGCTGGACGACTTGGGCGGCCGCCTGTCCCGACCTTCGGTGGCCGCCCAAACCTTTTCTACACCCACGAATCCTGATAGGCCCTCACAGGCACAGACACGACGTGTCGCGAGTGAGGCCCCGTGTCCCGGATTCTCCGCCGCCGCCCCTGCATTTCCTGATCCGACAGAGCCCCCTTATGAGCCTCTTCGAGGGCCGCGAACTCATCTGCCAAAGGGGCGACCGCCTGGTCTTCGCCGGGCTCGGCTTCTCGCTCGGCGCGGGCGGCGCCCTGCTGCTGCTCGGGCCCAATGGCAGCGGCAAGTCGAGCCTGCTCCGGCTCATGGCGGGCCTGGCCAAGCCGATCGGCGGCAGCCTGACCTGGGACGGCGAGCCGATCGACGCGCAGCCCGAGGCGCACAGCGAGAGGCTGCAGTTCCTCGGCCACCTGGACGCGGTCAAGCCCGTGTTGAGCGTCGCCGAGAACCTGAGCTTCTGGGCCGGGCTGCGCGACGGCGGCAGCGGCCGCGTCGCCGAGGCCCTTGAGACGGTGGACCTGGCGGCGCACGCCGAGCTGCCGGCCCGCCTGCTTTCGGCCGGCCAGAAGCGGCGCCTGGCCCTGGCCCGACTGCTCGCCGTGCCGGCCGAGCTGTGGCTGCTCGACGAGCCGACGGTGGGCCTCGACAAGGCCTCGGTGGCGCGTCTCGCCGAGGCCGTCGCGCGGCACCGCGGGCGCGGCGGCCGGGTCGTCGCCGCGACCCATCTGGACCTCGGCCTGACCGATGCGACCGAGCTGGAGGTCGACGATTTCCGGGCCTCGAGCGACGCGCTCGGCCCGCTCGACCTGGAGCCCGCGCCGGCATGAGCGCCTTCTGGCACATCGTCGCGCGCGATCTGCGCCTGGCCCTGCGCCAGCGCTCGGACGCCGGCATGATCGTGCTGTTCTTCGTCATCGCCGCCTCGTTGTTCCCCTTCGGCATCGGCCCCGAGCCCAACGTGCTGGCGCGCATCGCCCCGGGCGTGATTTGGGTCATGGCGCTGCTCGCCGTGCTGTTGTCCATGGAGCGCTTGTTTCTGGCCGACTACGAAGACGGCGCCTTGGAGCTGCTGGCGCTTTCGCCGACGCCGCTGATGCTGATCGTGCTGGCCAAGGTGCTGGCCCATTGGCTCACCACCGGGCTGCCGCTGCTCGCCGCGGCGCCGCTGATCGCGCTGCTCTACAACATGGAGACCTCGGCCTTTCCGGTGATGCTGGCGGCCATGGCGCTCGGCACGCCGACGCTCAGCCTGATCGGCTCGATCGGGGCGGCGCTCACCCTGGGCGCGCGCCGCGGCGGGGTGCTGATCCCACTCTTGGTGCTGCCGCTCTACGTGCCGGTGCTGATTTTCGGGGTCGCCGCGATCGACGCCGAGCTGACCGCGACCTCGGCCCGGCCGCACCTGCTGCTGCTCGCCGCGCTGCTGGTCTTCGCCCTGCCCTTCGCGCCGCTGGCCGGCGCCGCCGCGGTCCGTCAGGCGTTGGAATGATCCCTGGATTCCCTAATTATATAACCATAGGGTCGGTCCTTAAGGCCACGTTAACCATGATTTGCCCAACTGTTCGTAACTCTCCACCGAGCCAGCCAGGCTAGGAGCCCCATGCATCGTTTCGCCAATCCCGGCCGCTTCCTGCGCATCGCCAAGACGGTGCAGCCCTGGTGCGCCGCGGCGACGCTGCTGCTGCTCGCCGCCGGGCTCTACCTGGGTCTCTTCGTGGCGCCCGCCGACTACCAGCAGGGCGAAAGCGTACGCATCATGTACGTACACGTACCCTCGGCCTGGATGGCGCTGTTCGTTTACACCGCGATCGCGGTGGCCAGCGCGGTGGCCCTGATCTGGCGCCACCCCCTGGCCGATTTGGCGGCCAAGGCCTCCTCGCCGATCGGCGCCGGCTTCACCTTCTTGGCGCTGGCCACCGGCTCGCTCTGGGGCAAGCCCATGTGGGGCACCTGGTGGGTCTGGGACGCCCGGCTGACCTCGGTCCTGGTGCTGTTCTTCCTCTATCTCGGCCACATGGCCCTGATGAACGCCTTCGACGATCCGGGCCGCGGGCGCCGGGCCGCGGCGATCCTGGCCCTGGTCGGCTTCGTCAACGTGCCGATCATCAAGTTCTCGGTCGACTGGTGGAACACCCTGCACCAGCCGGCCAGCGTGATGCGCATGGACGGGCCGACGATTCACCCGGACATGCTCTGGCCGCTGCTGCTCATGGCGCTGGGCTTCAAGCTCTACTACGTGACCCTGCTGCTGATCCGCATGCGCAGCGAACTGATCGCGGCGCGAATTCGTAACCTACAGATGTCCCTGCTCGAGGAACGCCCGACGGGCGGCCTCGAGGCCGCGCCCGGCATGGCGGCGGACACCAAGACTTGACGAGGCGCGCGACGCACGATGGATGAGATCCGGACCTTCTTCGACATGGGCGGCTACGCGGCCTTCGTCTGGCCCTGTTTCGGCCTGACGGCCCTCGTCATGCTGGGCCTTCTGGCGACCACCCTGCGCGACCTGCGGGCCCGCGAGCGGCGCCTGCAGCAGCTCGAGGCGCAGCGCCCGGCGCGCCGCCGCCGCGGGGCCGAAGCTTCATGAAGCGCAAGCACCGCCGCCTCACCTTCGTCGCGGTCGGCCTCCTGGCGCTCGGCGCCACGGCCGGCCTGGTGCTCTCCGCGTTCGAGGAGAACATCACGTTCTTCTACGCGCCGAGCGATTTGAAGGCCGAGGAGATCCCGCCCGACCGCCGTCTGCGGCTCGGCGGCCTGGTCGAGGAGAACTCGGTGGAGCGGCTGTCCGACGGGGTGACGATAAGCTTCCGGGTGACCGACCTGAGCGCCAGCGTTCCGGTGACCTACAAGGGCATCCTGCCCGACCTGTTCCGCGAGGGTCAGGGCATCATCGCGGAAGGCAAGCTGGACGGCGCCGGCGTGTTCGTCGCCCAAGAGGTGCTGGCCAAGCACGACGAGACCTACATGCCCCGCGAGGTGGCCGACGCCCTCAAGAAATCAGGCCAATGGCGGCCGGAAGCCGCCGAATAGCCCTCGCAGACCCGTCTCGGGCGGCCCGGCCCTGGACGATCCACAACTTCCCGGATTTTTCCTTTGCAAGTCTGTGACATGCGGCTAACGTCAGCCGAAAACCAACGATAATGAAAATGCCAACAATGGACACGGAGGGCCTATGGCGGACGCAGGGACCGCTGCAAACGGGCCGCAATCGGCGCTTGACGTCAAGGAGATCTATAAGCGTTTCGGCGAGCTGGAAGTTCTGAAGGGCATCTCGCTCTCCGCGAACGAACACGACGTCATCTCGATTCTGGGCTCGAGCGGCTCGGGCAAGAGCACCTTTCTGCGCTGCATCAACCTGCTGGAGATGCCGACCTCTGGCGAGGTGTCGGTGCACGGCGAGTTGATCAACATGAAACCCGGGCGCGACGGCAACCTCATGCCGACGGACCAGAAGCAGGTCGACCGCATCCGCTCGCGCCTGGCGATGGTGTTCCAGAGCTTCAATCTCTGGTCTCACATGACGGTGCTGGAGAACGTGATCGAAGCCCCGATCCACGTGCTCAAGGTGCCGCGGGCCGAGGCCATCTCGCGCGGCGAAGAGGTGCTCCAGAAGGTCGGCATGCTGGAGCGCAAGGACTACTACCCGGCGCACTGCTCCGGCGGTCAGCAGCAGCGCGCGGCCATCGCGCGCGCGCTCGCCATGGAGCCGGAGGTGATGCTGTTCGACGAGCCGACCTCGGCGCTCGACCCGGAGCTGGTGAACGAAGTGCTGCGGGTGATGCGCGGCCTGGCCGACGAAGGGCGCACCATGCTCGTCGTCACCCACGAGATGGGCTTCGCGCGCGAGGTCTCCGACAAGGTCATGTTCCTGCATGCGGGGCGGGTCGAGGAGTTCGGCGAGCCCGCCCAGGTCTTCGACCAACCGAAATCGGAACGCTTCAAGCAATTCATGGCCGGCACGCTGAAGTGAGCCGCGCCGGCGGCGAGCAGTGGTCTCGCAGAACGACAACGAGGCAACAACAAGGTATGTCACAGCAGAGGAGGTTGATTGTGAGAAAGCTCTTTACCGCCGTGCTCGTCGCCACCGCGATGGGCATCGCCGCAGGGGCAGCGCACGCCGGCGATAAAGTCCGCATTGGCGTAGAAGGCGCTTATCCGCCGTTCAGCTGGGTCGACCCGGACGGCACGCTCAAGGGATTCGACATCGATATGGCCAAGGCGCTGTGCGATGAGATGAAGGTCGAGTGCGAGCTGGTGCAACAGGATTGGGACGGCATCATCCCGGCCCTCCTGGCCAAGAAATACGACGCCATCGTCGCTTCCATGTCGATCACCGAAGAGCGCAAGAAGAAGGTCGCCTTCACCAACAAGTACTATCAGACGCCGGCCAAGTTCGTCCGCAAGAAGGGCTCGGGCATCGAGATCACGCCCGAAGGCATGAAGGGCAAGACCGTCGGCGTGCAGCGCGCGACCACCCACGACAACTTCATCTCGGGCGAGTTCGGCGACACCGTCGAGATCAAGCGCTATGCCACGCAGGACGAGGCCTATCTCGACGCCGTGGCCGGCCGCGTCGATCTCCTCTTGGCCGACTCGGTCGCCATGAACGACGGCTTCCTGAGCACCGAGCAGGGCAAGGACTTCGAATTCGTCGGCCCCGACTACACCGACCCGAAGTACTTCGGCGAGGGTGCCGGCATCGCCGTGCGCAAGAAGGACGAGGAGCTGCGCGGCAAGCTCAACATGGCGATCGACACGATCCTGAACAACGGGACCTATGACGAGATCGCCAAGAGGTATTTCGAGTTCAACGTCTATGGCGAGCCTGCCAGCTAAAGGCCATAGCGCGATTTGAGGAGCGCCGCCGTCCTTCCGGGCGGTGGCGCTCTTTTCTTTTCGGACGCGAGGCAGGCAAGAAGAAAGGCGCAGCTGATGACCCAGGCGCAACCCTACGAGTACATCCCGCTAATTCTGGACGGCGCGTTGCTGACGATCATGGTGGGCCTGGCATCGCTCGCCGTGGCTGTCGTGCTGGGCATGCTCGGCGCGGCCGCGAAGCTGTCGAAGTCGCCGGTCGCCAAGGCCGTCGCCGGGCTCTACACCACGATCATCCGCGGCGTACCCGACCTGGTCTTGATGCTGCTGATCTTCTTCGGCGGCCAGATGATGGTGAACCAGATCGGCGACAGTCTGGGCTGGGACTACATCGACATCGATCCCTTCACCGCCGGCGTGATCTCGATCGGTGTCATCTTCGGCGCCTACATGACCGAGACCTTCCGCGGCGGCATCCTCGCCGTGAACCGGGGCGAGGTCGAGGCGGGCTACGCCTACGGCATGACCGCGCGGCAGGTGTTCTTCCGCGTCACGCTGCCGCAGATGATCCGCCATGCCTTGCCGGGCTTCGGCAACAACTGGCTGGTGCTGGTCAAGACCACCGCGCTGGTCTCGGTGATCGGCCTGCAGGACATGATGTTCAAGGCCGGCCAGGCTGGCGGCGCGACGCGCCAGCCCTTCACCTTCTACCTCGTGGTCGCCCTGATCTTCCTGGGCATCACGGCCGTCTCGCAGGTCGGCCTCTCGCGGCTCGACAAGCGCTACAGCGTCGGCGTGCGGAGGGCCTGAGCCATGGATTTCGCGATCATCATCGAGAACTTCCCGCTCTTCCTGGAAGGCCTCTGGACCACGGTCCGCCTGGTATCCGGCGCGCTGGTCTGCGGCCTGATCCTGGCGGTCCCGGTCGCCTTGCTGCGGGTCTCCAAGAACCCGCTCGTCTACGGGCTGCCCTGGGCCTACATCTACTTCTTCCGCGGCACGCCGCTCTTGGTCCAGCTGTTCATGATCTACCACGGCCTGGGCCAGTTCGAGGCGATCCAGCAGAGCTTCCTCTGGCCGGTCCTGAAGGAGGCCTACTGGTGCGCGCTGATCGCCTTCACGCTCAACACCGGCGCCTACACCGCGGAGATCCTGCGCGGCGCGATCGAGCAGACGCCCTACGGCGAGGTCGAGGCGGCGAAGGCCTGCGGCATGTCGCGCGCCCTCATGTTGCGGCGGGTCATCCTGCCGGGCGCCTTTCGACGGGCCCTGCCGGCCTACGGCAACGAGGTGATCTTCATGCTGCACGGCAGCGCCATCGCCAGCGTGATCACCATCGTCGACCTGCTGGGCGCCGGGCGCATCGTCAACTCGCGCTACTTCGCGCCCTACGAGTCCTACATCACGGCGGGTGTGCTCTATCTCTGCATCACCTTCCTGATCGTCTGGGGCTTCAAGCAGTGGGAGAAGCGTTGGCACGCGCACCTGCGGCCGCGCGAGACGGCAGCCGCCGTGGTCACTGTGGCCAAGCCCGCCGAATGAGCGCTGCGGGCGGCACGGCGGGCCGGGTCTTCGACAAGGCGGAGATGGTGCAGCTCTTCCCGACCTGCGTCTGGGTCCACGAGGTCGCCGGTCACGAGGCGCTGAACCGCAAGCTGCTGGCCCGCATCGGCGAGCTGGAACGCCAGGCGCCGACGGACTTCCGGCCCGAGAACGCCTGGCAGAGCGCCGACAGCCTACACCTCGACGCCGCCTTCGGCGACTTCGTGCGGCTCGTCGGCCAAGCCGCGCGCAACGTGCTCGGCTTCCTCAAGTGCCGCTACGAGGAGCTCTACGTCACCAGTTGCTGGGCCAACGTGAACGGCCGCGGCCACGCCCACCACGACCACACCCATCCCAACAACCTCCTGAGCGGGGTCTACTACGTGAAGACGCCGCCGCGCTCGGGCGGCATCGTGTTCAGCGATCCGCGGCCCCAGGCCAACGTGCTGGCGCCGAGCGTGACCGAGCGCAACCTCTTCAACGCCAACGTCCAGCGCTTCGAGCCCAAGGAGGGCACGATGATCGTTTTCCCGTCCTGGCTCGAGCACATGGTCGAGGCCAACTACAGCGACGACACGCGCATTTCGATCGCCTTCAACGTCATGTTGCACGGCGACGTCGGCGAGAACATGGCGCGCGCCAGGGTTTAAGGGAGAGCCGGACCCAAGGTCTCGGCGACGTGCATCGGCTCGTTGAGGAAGGCCAGTCCGACATAGGCCTCGTCGCGCCAGATGACGCGCCCGTGCAGCGTGCCGAAGCGCGGGCTCCTGAGCGCCACGAGCCCGCGACGCGACTGCTCGTCGACCATGCGCAGCTTCGCGCCGCCGGCGGAGATGTTCAGGATGGCGCAGTCGACGCCGTCCTCGCCCTGGCTCAGCTTGCCGGGCCAGATCACCGGGATGCGCCGGTGGCGCCGTTGGGTCTGGGGCGGCGGGGTGCGCTTGGAACGGGCCATGACTCGGGCTGCGATGCGATGTCCGGAGGGTGCTGGACAAAGGCTGGCCCGAAATCCTTGCTGGAGGGTTAACGCGAAGCGGCGGCGAAGCCTGAGCCCCGCCGCCGCCTTCGGCATCCGTGGTCGCGCCCGGATCAGACCGCGCTGTTGACCCGACGCAGCCGCTCCAGGCTGTCGTAGTCGACCGGCCGCCAGAAGGGGCGGGCGCTCTCGATCTCGACGTCGCCGCGCGTCAGGCCCAGGTCCTGCAAGGTGCGGTCCGGCAGCTCGCCGAGCGCGGCGCGCACCTCGAAGCGCTCGTGCCATTCGCGCAGCAGTCCGAAGCCATGGCGCAAGCCGGCCAGGAGCGAATCCATCCAGTTCGGCGCCACGCTCAGCACCGCAACCCGATCGGCCCGAAAATCCTGTGTCATCCTGGTCATCGCGCACCTCCTGGACCCGAAAAGGTCACCATCTCTCATGTCTGTCGGGATCAGGGCTCTCAATCCCTCGCTTGTGTTGCCTAGATAGTGGTGTTGCGTCAGTCCGACAAACGATTTAATCTCATTTATGCCATGATCTTTACTCATGTGTAGATGGCCCGGCGCCTGCCCCCGCTGAACGCCCTGCGCGCCTTCGAGGCGGCGGCGCGGAACCTCAGCTTCACCGAGGCCGCGGCGGAGCTCTTCGTCACCCAGGGCGCGGTCAGCCGCCAGATCAAGGCGCTGGAGGACCACTACGGCTTCCCGCTGTTCCGGCGCGGCCACCGTCAGGTGGCGCTGACCGAGCAAGGCCGGCTGCTGCTGCCGGCGGTGACCGAGGCCCTGGACCGCATCGCCCGGGTCTCCGAGCGCCTGGTCGGCCAGGAGCGCGAGCTCAAGGTCAAGGTGCTGCCGACCATGGCCGTGCGCTGGGTGATCCCGCGGCTGCACCGCTTCCAGGCGGCGCACCCGGAGATCGAGGTGCGCCTGACCACGGCCTGGCACTTCGTCGATTTCGCCCGCGAGGACTTCGATGCCGGCGTCGTCTACAGCGGCTGGACGGCGCCCGGCGTGCGCCGCGACGCGATCTTCGTGGAGCGCATGACCCCCGTCTGCGCGCCCGCTCTGCTGGAGACCGCCGGGCCGCTCAAGCGGCCCGAGGACCTCAAGCGCCAGCGTCTGATCCTCAACACGCCCACCGGGCGCGACTGGCGGCGCTGGGCCGAGGTGGTGGGGGTCACCGACCTGCCCTTCGAGGAGGCCCTGGTGTTCGACATGGACGACCCGGCGATCCGCGCCGCGGCCGCGGGCGCCGGCGTCGGCCTGGGCGACCTGCGCTTCGTCGAGGACGACCTCGCCACCGGCCGCCTGATCGCGCCGCTCGAGATCGAGCCGGTCGAAATCGGCACCTACTACCTGGCCGCCCCGGAGAGCATCGCCGATGCGCCGCGCGTGGCGGCCTTCCGGGACTGGCTGGTCGCGGAGGTGAGCAGAGGCGCATCGGATCCCGCCGGACCGCCGGCGGAGCGGGACACTTGAATTCCGTTCGCGTGGCACCCAAGCTCGGCCCATGGCCAAGCCGCGCGTCTCCCTGCCGCCCTTCGCCGCGCTGCGCGCTTTCCACGCCGCCGCGACCCACGCGCGCTACCGCGACGCGGCCGAGAGCCTGGGCATCACGGAATCGGCGATCAGCCACCAGGTGCGCAAGCTGGAGAGCCTGCTGCACACCCGGCTGTTCGACCGCACCGGCGAGCGCGCCGAGCTGACCGAGACCGGACGGCGCTATCTGGAGCAGATCGAGCCGGCGCTGCGCCAGATCCAGGCGGCGACAGAGGCGATCCTGCCGGCGCAGGGCCGCAGCGTGGTGCGCCTGACCCTGCCGCCGTCGCTGGCGGCCACCTGGCTGATCCCCAAGCTGGGCGGCTTCGAGCGCAAACACCCGGACACCGACCTGCAGCTGATCACCACCACGCGCGTGATCGACCTGAAGCGCGACCAGGTCGATTTGGCGATCCGCCACGGCAAGGGCGCCTGGCCCGACGTCGAGGCCGAGTTCCTGCTCGAGGAGGCGGCCATGCCGGTCTGCGCGCCGGGCTATCTGGACGCGCCGGCGGAAAAGCCAACCCTGGAGCTGCTCGGCGAGGCGCGGCTGATCGTCAACGGCGCCTTCCCCGACGAGTGGGAGGAGTGGGCCCGCGCCCACGGTCTGGCGCCGCCGCCCCTGGACGGCGCCATCACCCTGGAGGTCATGGAGCAGGTCCTGCAAGTGGCCGAAGGCGGGCACGGCCTGGCCATGGGACGCCGGCCGGTGGTCGACGACCGGCTGGCGCGCGGCAGCCTGATCGCGCCCTTCGGCGGGCCCAATCCGACCGGCGCCGCCTATTACCTCTGCCGGCCGGCGGAGCTGGCGCCGACCGCCGCGGCGCGGCGCCTGGCCCGCTGGCTGACCGAGGCGGCCGCGGAATGGCGTGCGGCGGGAACTTGAATTTTGTTCAAGACCCGTTGAAGCGAAGTCCTTAGCTTCCGCGCAGCGACGGGCCCATCTTCCCTGCAACAGGAAACGTCGGTCGCCGACCGACGAGGCAGAGGGAGTGAACCCGCCATGACCCAGATCGTCTCCACAGCCGCCGCTTCGGCGGCGCCGGCAATGCCGCAGCCCGTCGCGGCCGTCCAGGCTTCGCTCAACTTCATCGTGCGCCAGGACGAGAAGCCGGTGTTCCACAGCTCCGCCCTGACCGGCGGCGAGGCGAAGCTGTTCTTCGAGATCGAGGATCACGGCGTGGCCATCGCCGACATGCGGCCGATCGCCGACGGGCTCTCGATCGACCACGAGGGTTTCGCCCTGCGGCGCCACCAGACGGCCGCCGCCGACCTCTACGACGACGATCAGGTGACGCAGGTCTACTACCCGGAGATCGAAGCGCTGTTGACCCGGGAGCTCGGCGCCAGCCGGGTCGTCGTGTTCGACGCGACGCGGCGCTCCGATTCCAAGGAGGGCGCGCCCAACCCGGACGGCCTGCGCGGCCCGGCCGGCAACGTGCACGTCGACTACACCGTCAAGAGCGGTCCGCAGCGGGTCAAGGACATCCTCGGCGAGGCCGAGGCGGCGCGGCTCGCCGAGTCGGGCGCGCGCATCGTCCAGGTCAACGTCTGGCGGCCGATCCGCGGCCCGGTCGAGCGCTCGCCGCTGGCCCTGGCCGATGCCTCGACGGTGCGCCCCGAGGACCTGGTCGCGACCGACCAGGTGTTCCCCGACCGCGTCGGCGAGATCTATTACTTGGCCTACAATCCCTGGCAGCGCTGGTACTACGCGCCTGATATGACCCCGGACGAGGTGCTGCTGATCAAGGGCTGGGACAGCCTCGACGACGGCCGCGCGCGCTTCACGCCGCACTCGGCCTTCGCCCTGCCCGACACGCCGAAGGATGCGCCGCCGCGCGAGAGCATCGAGGTGCGGGCGCTGGTGGTGGTGGAGTAGGGGTCGGAGGATACTCCTTCGCCCAAGTGCGTTTTCGGATGAATTGATGGCTTGAGCCATCCGAACCATTCGGTGCCGAAGGTCACGCCGGCCACGGCCCGCGCCCCACCTGGTCAACACTTGGCAATTGTCGAATGACAGCATATATGCTATCATCCGACATGGAAGTTGCGGTCGTCGACACGAGCGTCTTCATCTCGGCCGTCATGAAGGCCGAGACGCCACCCAGGCAGGTGTTGCGACTATGCCTCGAAGGTGCGGTGCTGCCTCTTATGGGAAATGCCCTCTTTACCGAGTACGAAGACGTGCTGTCCCGCAAAGAGCTTTTCGAAGGTTCGGCGCTCGTGGAGTCCGAAAGGCAACAGTTGCTGGATGCCTATCTCAGTGTATGTCGCTGGGTGCCGATCTACTACCTCTGGCGGCCCAACCTGAGGGACGAGGCCGACAACCACCTGATCGAGCTCGCGCTCGCCGGCAATGCCGGGTGGCTCGTCACCGGAAACAAGGCCGACCTTGGATCGGGCGAGCTGCTGTTCCCGGAGCTGCGCATCGCGACCGCGATAGAATTCTTGGAAGCGAGGAGCTGAGCATGGCGACACTGACCATTCGCCTGCCGAAGGATCAACATGAGCGCCTGAAGGCGCTGGCGGCGCGCCGTGGCACCAGCCTCAACAAGCTGTTCGAGGAGTTCTCGACCCGCGCCCTGGCCGAAGCCGATGTGGAAGCGCAGTTTCTAGCCCGCGCGGCACGCGGCGACGCGCAGACCGGCCTCGCCTTGCTGGACAAGCTGGACGCACATCACAGAAGGAAATAGCCGAAGAGGCCGAATTCTTGGGCCGGACGGGCGAGTGTAGAGCAGACGGGGATTTTGGTCGGCGCCAGTCCCCCTACGCTAAAGCTTCGGGGGACACTCCTACGCCTAAGTCGCTTTCGCGCGGCAGCCCACCAAGGGTGGCCTGCCACCCGAAGCCGAAGGCGTAGGGTGGTGGAGCCGAGGGGAGTCGAACCCCTGACCTTCGCATTGCGAACGCGACGCTCTCCCAACTGAGCTACGGCCCCACGTGCCCGGAGACGGGCAGGCCGGCGGGCTTTGCCAAGCCCCCGGCTCGAAGCGCGCGGATCATGGAGTCAAGCCCTTGAGCTGTCAAGCCGGGGCGCGAGGCCGCAGGCTGTCCCGCATGGACACCGCCGAAGCGCGCCGAATCCGGGGCTTTTCAACGCCTTGTCTCGCTCCTGCCGCGCCACTATCTTAGCCGCGCGGCACCGCAAACGGGCGGCCGCAGACGGAGGGGGGCCCCTTGATCATCCTCGATCCCTTGATCCAGGTCGCGATGATCGCGATCGAGCTTTACATCTGGCTTGTGATCATCGGCGCGATTCTCAGCTGGCTGGTGGCCTTCAACGTGGTCAACACCTCGAACCGCGTGGTCTACATGATCGGCGACTTCCTGTGGCGGATCACCGAGCCCGCGCTGCGTCCGATCCGCCGGATCCTGCCCAACCTGGGCGGCATCGACATCTCCCCAGTGATCCTGATCCTCGTGCTCATATTCGCCAACATGGTGCTCGGGAACATCCGCGTCTCGCTTGTCACGATGTGAGGCCCCTTGTCGGGGAAAGGGTCCAGTCCCTTCACGGCGGTCGACGGCGGCGTGCGCGTGACGCTGCGGCTGCAGCCCGGCGCGCGGGGCAAAGGCTTCGAGGGTTTGGCGGAGCGCCCTGACGGCGGCAGGACGCTGCGCGCCCGGGTCGGCGCCCCGCCCGAGGGCGGCAGGGCCAACGCCGCCCTGGTCAAGCTGCTGGCCAAGGCCTGGCGCGTGCCCAAGGGCTCGATCGAGATCCAGGCCGGCAGGAGCGAGCGCAACAAGACCCTCCTGGTGGCGGGCGATCCGGCCGAGCTGCTGCCCCGGCTGGAGGCCTGGCTCGATCGTATCGGTGCGAGCGGGCGTCGGTAACGGCTTGATTTTGGCCGCTCACGGGTGAATGCCTACAGACTCGCGCGGACACACTCCGGCGCGCAAGCAAGGGAAAAAGAGATGGCACAACAGCGGACCTCGGCCGAGCTGCCGATCCGGGACGAAAGAGTGATCGACGGCAAGGCCTTCGCCGCCGGCCTGCGCGGGCGCGTCGCGGATGCGGTCGCGGGGATCAAAGCCGGGCACGGGCTGACGCCGGGTCTCGCTGTCGTTCTGGTGGGCGAGAACGCCGCCAGCAAGGTCTACGTCAAGAACAAGGCGCTGCAGACCGCCGAGGCCGGCATGAAGTCCTTCCGGCACGACCTGCCCGTCGAGACGACCCAAGACGAGCTGCTGGCCCTGGTCGCCGAGCTCAATGCCGACCCCGCGGTGCACGGCATACTGGTCCAGCTGCCTCTGCCCGATCAGATCGACAGCCACGCCGTGCTCGCCGCAATCGACCCGGACAAGGACGTCGACGGCTTCCACGTGGTCAACGCCGGGCGCCTCTCGACCGGGACCGGCGGGCCGCTCGTGCCCTGCACGCCGCTCGGCTGTCTGATGCTGCTCAAGGCCTATGTCGGCGATCTGACCGGCAAGCGTGCCGTGATCGTCGGCCGATCCAACATCGTCGGCAAGCCGATGGCCCAGCTTTTGCTCGGCGAGAACTGCACGGTCACCGTCGCCCACTCGCGCACCCGCGACCTGGACGCCGAATGCCGCCGCGCCGACATCCTGGTGGCCGCGGTGGGCCGGCCGGAGATGATCCGCGGCGACTGGATCGCCCCGGGGGCCACCGTGATCGACGTCGGCATCAACCGGATCGACGCCGGTGGCGGCAAGACCCGGCTGGTCGGCGACGTCGCCTTCGACGAGGCCCTGGAGAAGGCCGGCCTGATCACCCCGGTGCCCGGCGGCGTCGGCCCCATGACCATCGCCTGCCTGCTGGCCAACACCGTCACCGCCGCCTGCCGGCAGCAGGGCATAGAAGAGCCCGACTTCAGCGCGTGAGGGCGCATCGGCGGGCGAAAGCTCCCCACGGTGGGGAAGGATTTCAAGTGCCTGGGCCTGCCACTCTGCGTCCTTCGAGACGCCGCCTTCGGCGGCTCCTCAGGATGAGGTCGGTTCTTTTTGCCAAGAAGGCTCTACCTCATTCTGAGGAGCGCCCCATAGGGCGCGTCTCGAAGAACGCACGGTGCTGATGCAAGGGACCTTGTCCGTCCGATACTGAAGGCCGCGGCCCCTGACAATCGCAGCCCATCGATGGCGTCTGATACTATGGTCCGCCCATCGAGGGCGACCCAATAAGGCCGCGACCAATGCCTTCATCACGGCCCGATACTCCGGGCACCACTGCGATGACACGCCGCTTCGTGCTCGGCGTGATCATGCTCGACACGCAATTCCCGCGTCTCGAGCGCGACATCGGCAACCCGGCGAGCTTCCCCTTCGACACCCTCTACCGCCGGGTCCCCGCGGCCACGGTCTCGAGCGTGGTCACCGACCGGCCGCTGCCCGCTCACGTCGCCGAGGCCATCCTGGTCGCGGCCGACGACCTGCAGGCGCAGGGCGTCTCGCTGATCGCGACGTCTTGCGGCTACCTGGGCGCGCTCGACCGCGAGCTGCGCGCGCGCCTGCGGGTGCCGGTGATCTCCTCGGCGCTGGTCCTGGTCCCCTTCCTGCGCGCGATCCACGGGCCGCAGGCCAGGATCGGCGTGCTCACATTCGACTCGCGGCGGCTCGCCCCGGCCCATTTCGGCGGCCACCACGACGAAGGGATCGCCATCGAAGGCATCGAGACCGGCGAGGAGCTGCACCGGGTGATCGCCGGGGATCTGCCGTCGATGGACCTCGAGCGGGCGCGCGGCGATGCCGTCGCGGCGGCCTGCCGGCTGATGCGCAAGGCCCCCGACGCCGCGGCCATCCTGCTGGAATGCACCAACCTTGCGCCGTATCGCGCCGAGATCGCGGGCGCCGCCGGCGTGCCGGTCTACGACATCACCCAGGCGATCTTGTGGCAGGCGGGCGCCGCCTTTGCGGATCTAGATGCCTCGGTCAAACGTCCGATTTCCGAATCGTGACGCCGTCGCTACACTGGCCAGCCAATTCGAGCCGGAACCAACCGGCCCATAAGTGCAAGAGACGGATTCGAGGGAAGCTGATCATGCGTTATCCGACCAAAACGGCCGCGGCCCTGGCCGTGGCGCTGGGGTTTTTCGCCCCGCCCGCACTCGCCGCCGAGAAGTGGGACATGGCGCTCGCCTACGCGGCAACCAACTACCACTCCGAGAACGCCGCGCGTTTCGCCCGCGCCGTGACGGAAGCGACCGGCGGCGAGCTCGAGATCGTCACCCATCCGAGCGGCTCGCTGTTCAAGGGCAACGAGATCTTTCGCGCCGTGCGCCGCGGCACGGTGCCGATCGGCGAGCGGCTGATCTCCGCGCTCGGCAACGAGGACCCGATCTTCGAGGTCGACGCCCTGCCCTTCCTGGCAACCAGCTTCGAGGCCGCCCGCAAGCTGCATCTCGCCTCCAAGCCGGTGATCGAGAAGATCCTGGCGGAAAAGGATCTCAAGCTGCTCTACACCGTGCCCTGGCCGCCCCAGGGCTTGTACAACAAGACGCCCGTGACCAAGGCCGCCGACATGGAGGGCGTAAAGTTCCGCGCCTACAACGCCGCGACCTCGCGCCTGGCGGAGCTGATGGGCGCGGTGCCGACCAAGATCGAGGCGGCCGAGCTGTCGCAGGCCTTCGCCACCGGGGTCGCCGAGAGCATGATCTCCTCCGGCTCGACCGGCTACGACCGCAAGATCTGGGAGCACGTCAAGTACTGGTACGACGTGCAGGCCTGGCTGCCGAAGAACATGGTGGTGGTCAACCGAAAGGCCTGGGACGGCCTCGACGAGAAGACCCAGGCCGTGGTCCTCGGGGCCGCCGCCATGGCCGAGCTCTCCGGCTGGGCCAAGGCCAGAGAGCTCGCCGACTGGTACAAGAACCAGCTCGCCGTCAACGGTATGACCATCGAGCCGCCGAGCGATCAGTTGAGGGCCGATATGGAAAATATCGGCGCCCAGATGACCGAGGAATGGCTCGGTCGGGCCGGTGACCAAGGCAAAACCATCGTCGACGCCTACAAGGCGATGTAGCTCTTCGGGCTGAGCCCGGGGGCCGGCACGAGGGCCCGGGCTGGTGCATCACGGATAGGCGGCGGGGGGCCGTCATGTCTTTCTGGCGCTCGCTCGACCGGACGCTGAGCCGCTTCTATACGGTCTGCGGCTACATCGCCGCGGGCTTCCTGTTCTTCCTGATGCTCCTGGTGATGGCCAGCATCCTGACCCGCGCGGCCGGCGTCTATGTCGGCGGCTTGACCGAGTATTCCGGCTACGCGATGGCCGCCGCCAGCTACTTCGCATTGGCCTTCACCTTCCGCGACGGCGGCCACATCCGCGTCACCATGCTGATCGGCCGCCTGCTGCAGCGGGCGCGGCGCCGTGCCGAGATCTTCTGCCTCTTGGTCTCGGCTTTCTTCACCGCCTACCTGGCCTACTACATGTCCGAGCTCGCCTATTTCTCCTGGGTCTTCGAGGAACGCAGCGAGGGGGGCGACGCCATGCTGCTGTGGATCCCGCAGAGCGCCGCGGCCGCCGGCGCCGTCGTGCTCGCCGTTTGCGTCGCCCACGCCCTGATCAAGACCCTGGCTGGCCAAGAATTCATCCGCCGGCCCGACGAGGACGCCGCCGCGCTCTGAGCCATGGAACAGATCGTCCTCATCGCCGTCTTCCTGGCCATCCTGTTCTTCTTCCTGGGCGCGGGCGTGTGGGTCGCGGTCAGCCTGCTCGGCGTCGCCGTCATCGGCATGGAGATCTTCACCGACCGGCCGGTCGGCGAGGCCATGGCGACGACGATCTGGGGCACCAGCTCGTCCTGGACGCTGGCCGCCCTGCCGCTGTTCATCTGGATGGGCGAGATCCTGTTCCGCACCAACCTCTCGGAGAACCTGTTCAAGGGCCTGACGCCCTGGATGCACCGCCTGCCGGGCGGCCTGCTGCACGTCAACATCGCAGGCTCGGCGATCTTCGCGGCGATCTCCGGGTCATCGGCGGCGACCGTGGCCACCGTCGGCAAGATGTCGATCCCGGAGCTGCGCAAGCGGGCCTATCCGGAGCGCATGATCATCGGCACCCTGGCCGGCGCGGGCACCCTCGGCCTGCTGATCCCGCCCTCGATCACCCTGATCATCTACGGCGTCACGGTGAACGAATCGATCGCCAAGCTGTTCATCGCCGGCATCCTGCCGGGCATCATGCTGGCGCTGCTGTTCATGGTCTTCGTCGGGCTCTGGGCGATGTTTCAGCGCCCAGGGGAGGGCGGGCGCGAGGGCGAAGAGGTGCGGCGCTATTCGCTCGCCGAGAAGCTGCGCGCCGCCGTGCTGCTGCTGCCGGTCGTGCTGCTGATCCTGCTGGTCATGGGCTCGATCTACACCGGCGTCGCGACCGCGACCGAGGCCGCGGTGCTCGGCGTGGTCGGGGCGCTGGCAATCTCGTTCGTCCAGAAGTCGCTGACCCGGGAGAGCTTCATGGCCTCCCTGCTGGGCGCCACCAAGACCTCGTCCATGATCGCCTTCATCCTGGCCGGATCGTCGTTCCTGTCGCTGGCCATGGGCTTCACCGGCCTGCCGCGGGCCTTGGCCAGCCTGATCGTCGAGTTGCAGCTCTCGCCGGCGGTGCTCATCGTCGTGCTGACCGCCTTCTACATCGTGCTCGGCTGTTTTTTGGACGGGATCTCGTCGGTCGTGCTGACCATGGCCGTGATCGAGCCGATGGTGCGCCAGGCCGGCTTCGACATGATCTGGTTCGGGATCTACCTGATGCTGGTGGTCGAGATGGCCCAGATCACGCCGCCGGTCGGCTTCAACCTCTTCGTGCTGCAGGGCATGACCGGGCGCGACATGGGCTTCATCGCGCGGGCGGCGGCGCCGATGTTCCTGATCATGGTCCTGGCGGTGGCGATCCTCTACGTCTTCCCGGAGATCGCCACCTTCCTGCCCCAGGCCATGTCCAACTGACCCGGGAATCCCCCAGAAAATCAGCGGCGGCGCGCGCCGGCAGCTCTTGGACCCGGCGCGCCCCGCCGTAATGTGCGACGCTTTGCGTTTCCGCCGGTCTAGCCGGACCGGAACTCCGTCATGGCCTTGTTGGCCCGCTCGTAGATCGGCGCCCAATTGTCGGTCGCGGTCTTGGACGCGAGTTCCATGAGCTTGCTGGCCTCGGCGATGTACTCCTCGGTGGTCTGCTGCATCCATGCCTGCTGCAGCCTGGCCGCCTCCTCGAAGCTCCGGCATTTGGCCAAGGACTCGCTGAGCTCCATGTCGTGGTCCATACGCAGCTTCATGAACTTCATCAGCTCGTTGTTCCAGGCCGACACGCCCTCCACGTAGGCCTTCACGGCCTCGGCCATGACCTCGCCGGCCATGCCGTTCATCGCGGTCATGCGCTGGATCGTCTCGGCCCCGTTGCCCGCAAGACCTTCGGCCGTCCTCTCTGCGGGTTTTTTCATCCTGGTTCTCCTCTGCAGCGGTTGGTCGTTTGACAAGTTTGTTATCGACGGCACAAGTGACCGCGCACCCGCAGCAACAGCGTTGCCTTACGGCGCGCGGGCTCTAAGCCCCCCTAATCCAGCCTAACTGGCGTTTGATTTGTGCGGAGTCGCGGACGAGGTCTGCCGTCCGTTGGTAAAGGATATTAATCAACCGCGACCGATTTGTCTTGATTCAAATCAAAACGGCCGCGCGAAATCGGCGTGTGCCGGCGTCCGCCGGCTCAGGAATCCGTCTCGGGCAGGGCCAGGCGGATGACCCCCTTGACCGGCTTGTGCGGATCGACCGGCTTGCCCTTGCGCAGGATCACGATGCGGCCGGCGCGCGCGAGATGCAGCGCCTGCTGGCGCGCGGCCGGCAGGTAGCGGCGCCAGAGGTCCGGCGGATCGCTCGCCCTGGCGCGGCCCGCGGCATAGGCGCGCGCTGCCTCGCTCGGACAAATCGACTTGCCGCCGCCGCGCGCGGTGAGCAGGTCGAGGATCGCCGCGGCGACCGGGTCGTCGGGGGGCGCTTCCCTTGGTTCAGCCATGGCGGCACTCTGTACCAAAGCGGCGGGACGGGAAAGGGCGTCCGCCGCGCGGGGGCGGGCTGGACGCGTCCCCCTCCCGCTGCAATGATCGCCGCCATGTCGGGCAGCCTCAACGCGCTCTTCGCCGCCACTGTGCTCTTCGTCGGAGGGCATTTCCTCTTATCCAGCCAGGCCGTGCGCGGCGCCCTGCTGCAGCGGGTCGGCGACGGCCAGTTCCGGCTGATCTATTCCCTCGCCGTCGGCGCGGCCTTCGTATGGATGCTCATCGCCTACGGCGACGCCCCCTATCAAGAGGTCTGGAGCCCCCCCGAGGGCATGCGTTGGATCCCGATCCTCGTGATGCCGGTGGCCCTGTTCCTGTTCCTGGCCGGCGTCACCACGCCGAGCCCGACCAACATCGGCGGCGAGAAGGTCTTGGCCGACCAGACCGGCAGCCCGGCGGTCGGAATCGTTACGGTGACCCGCCATCCCTTCCTCTGGGGCGCGGCGCTCTGGGCGCTGTCGCACCTCTGCGTGCGCGGCGATGCGGCGAGCATCGTGCTCCTGGGCGGCATTCTGGTGCTCGCCTTGGCCGGCATGTGGCATATCGACAAGCGCCGCGAATCCCTGCCGGACGGCGCCTGGGGCCCCATGGCCATGACCACCAGTGCGATCCCCTTTGCCGCCATTCTGGCCGGCCGCGGCTCGATCGACTGGAAGGGCATTGGCTGGTGGCGGGCGGTCGCCGCCCTCGCGCTCTACGTCGTGCTGCTGTATGCGCACGAGTGGATATTCGGCGTCAGCGCTTTGCCCCAATAGTGCCGGGGCGCGTTCCGGTCGCCTATTCCATCTCCAGCGCTTTCAGCTACAATCCCCCCAAACTTGTCGCCTCCCATTCGGGTCATCGATGCCGCGCCCCGGACCCGAGCGGGTCCTCACCGGGAAGGTCTACTGAAGGTCCACTGCAGATGTCCTCTCGCATTCCGGATCCCACGCGCAAGTCTTTCCGTATCTTCCTGATCAAGCCGTCGCACTACGACGACGACGGTTATCCGATCCAGTGGATACGTTCCGACGTGCCGTCGAACTCCATGGCGGTCTTGAACAGCCTGGCCATCGACTGCCAGGCTCGGCGCGTCCTGGGCGACGACGTGGACATCGAGGTCACGACCATCGACGAGATCCACAGCCGGGTCAGGCCGGAACGCATCGCGCGGCAGATCAAAGCCAACGGCGGCAAGGGCATGGTCGCCCTCGTCGCGGTGCAGTCCAATCAGTATCCGCGGGCGCTCGATATCGCGAAGCGCGTCCGCGAGTCCGACGTTCCGGTCTGCATCGGCGGCTTCCACGTTAGCGGCACCCTGTCGATGATCCGCGATACCCAGCCGGAGATCCAGGACGCCTGGGACCACGGGATCTCCCTTTTCGCGGGCGAGGCCGAGGGCCGTTTCGACGTGTTGCTACGCGACGCCTACGAGGGCGAGCTCAAGCCGCTCTACAATTATCTGTCCGCGCTGCCGGACTTGAACGGCGCCCCCGTGCCCGTGACGCCCGTCGACAGCATCAAGCGCAACGAGCGCAACATGACGTCGGTGGATACCAGCCGCGGCTGCCCCTTCCAGTGCAGCTTCTGCACCATCATCAACGTGCAGGGCCGCAAGACCCGCTCGCGCGCCGCCGAAGACGTCGAACGGGCGGTCCGCGAGCACTACGCCCGCGGCGTGAACGCCTACTTCATCAGCGACGACAATTTCGCGCGCAATCGGCAGTGGGAGCCGATTCTCGACCGGCTGATCCATTTGCGCGAGGCCGAAGGCATGAACCTGCGGCTGTGCATTCAGGTCGACACCCTGTCGCACAGGATCCCCGGCTTCATCGAGAAGGCGCGGCGGGCCGGCACCGCTTACGTCTTCATCGGTCTGGAGAACATAAATCCGGACAACCTGCTGGCCGCCAAGAAGAAGCAGAACCGGGTCCACGAGTTCCGCGACATGCTGCAGCAGTGGAAATCGATCGGCGCCATCGTTCTCTGCGGCTACATCATCGGATTCGAATACGATACGCCGGAGCGGGTCCTCAAGGATATCGATACGCTCAAGCGCGAGCTGCCCATCGACGTGGCCGAGTTCTTCTGCCTCACCCCCCTGCCCGGCTCCGAGGACCACAAAGTGCTCTACGAGAAGGGCGCGTGGCTCGAGCCCGATCTCAACAAGTACGACACGGAGCACATCTGCGCGGAGCACGCCCGCATGTCGGCGGAGGCGTGGCACGACACTTACCGGCGTGCCTGGGAGTCGTTCTACTCCTATGAGCACATCGAAACCGTCATCCGCCGCACCGCCGCCTCGGGCGGCGAGGTCGGCATGACCGCCGTGAACCTGCTGTTCATCCGCGCCTGTCAGCTCATCGAGGGCATCCATCCGATGCAGGGCGGGCTGTTCCGCCGCAAGTACCGCCGCGACCGCCGACCCGGCCTGCCGCTGGAGAGCCCTTTCGTGTTCTATCCCCGCTATTTCGGCGAGGTCGCCTGGAAAACCGTCCAGCTCCTGGCGCTCGGAACGCAGATCGGCCGCATCTATTGGCGGGTCATGCGCGACCCGCGCCAGCACGAGTACCGCGACATCGCTTTGACGCCGGTCGACGCGGAAGACCTGCAGGGTCCCGAGCAAACCCTGCCGATCAGCAGTGCCGCAGAGTAGCCCCGAAGCCCGCTCCGGCGCGATCCTCGAGTCCCGCCCGACGCAGCTAACGGCCAAGGCCGCCTGGGACCTCGGCAGGCTTCGCCGCTTGACGATCACGGCCGGGTGGGTCGTCGCCTTCCTCCTGCATTCCGCGATCGCGCAGCTCTTCTTCCGCGACCCGGTCAAGCGGCGGGATTTCTTCACGCGCAACACGGGGCGTTTCAGCGGCTGGTTCCTGCGCACCCTCGGCTTCACAGTCGAGATCAAGCTGGCGCGCGCCGACCTCCTGGATCGCTCTTACTTCATCGTGAGCAATCACTTGTCCTACTTGGACATACTGGTCCTGAGCTCCAACCTGCCGTCCGTCTTCGTCACCTCCCGCGAGGTGGAAAACACCTTTCTGCTCGGCACCGCCTGCCGATTCGGCGGCAGCGTGTTCGTCGACCGGCGCGACCGCCATCGCATCTCCGAGGACTCGCAACAGCTCCAAAGGGTGATGCGTGAAGGCTTCAACCTAGTCGTTTATCCCGAGGGCACCACGTCGGACGGCACCACCGTCAGCCCCCTCAAATCCAGCCTGTTCTCGGCGCCGATTGCGGCCGGCAAGACGATCCTGCCGCTTTGCATCAAGTACAAGACGGTCAACGGCGAGCCCTTCTCGAAAAAGAACCGCGACACCGTATGCTGGTACGGGGACATGAGCTTCGCCCCGCACTTCGTCGCCCTCTCGCAGATCCGACGCGCGGAGGTGGAACTCGCCTTCCTGCAGCCGATCGAGGTCACCCCCGAGTCGGACCGCCGCCAGGTCGCCCGGCAGGCCGGTGACATGATCCGGGCCGAGTACCACCGCGGCCGCGAGGAAGCGCGGAAGTCGGCTTAGCCCGCCAGGAAAAAGGAAATAACATCAATTAGATGATGGGAGAAATCCAGCTAAGATCAACTCATTGATCTTAGCCGCAAAAAGGCTTATATTAAGATCAACTGATTGATCTTAGTTGCCAAGAATGCTCCAAGTCACTGAAAATGAAATAAAAAACCGGCTCGCCTTGGAGAACCCTTGGTGGCGGGACGGCGATTCGGAGAAGTGGCTCGAGGGCCTGCCGAAGCGTGCCTATTTCCAAGCTTTCCTGAGCCTCGTGAAACAGAAGCGGCCACATCGGGCCGTGGTGCTCATGGGTCCACGGCGCGTTGGCAAGACGGTTATGATCACCCAGGCAATTGATCGGCTTGTCAAAGAGGCCGTGCCGCCAAAGCGGATCCTCTACGTTTCGGTGGACACCCCAACGTACACGGGACTGACGCTGGAAAGACTGCTCAACCTCTTCCTGGAGACGCATAAGCATAACCGCCAGACGGAGCTGTTCGTCTTCTTCGACGAAATTCAGTATCACACGGATTGGGAACGACACCTCAAATCCCTGGTGGACTCCTATCCAGAAATTCGTTTCGTCGCCTCCGGCTCGGCTGCCGCCGCATTGAGAATGAAAAGCCAAGAGTCCGGCGCCGGCCGCTTCACGGACTTCTTACTTCCCCCGCTGAGTTTCGCCGAGTTCCTGAGATTCCTTGATATCGATACCGCGGTGATCGGTCGCACTGACGATCCGTACAGCTACCGCAGCATCGAGCAACTCAATGCGGCATTCATCGACTACATCAATTTCGGCGGCTTTCCCGAGGCGGTTCTCCAGGAGGAAGTAAGGAAAGGCATGGACCGCTTCATTGCGAACGACATCATCGACAAGGTGTTGCTGCGCGATCTACCGAGTCTCTATGGCATCGGCGACACGCAAGAACTGAAGCAGCTCTTTTCAGTCCTGGCATACAACACAGGTCAAGAAGTGACCTTTGACGGTCTCAGCAAAGCATCGGGGGTCGCCAAGAACACTCTGAAGAAGTACCTCGACTTCCTAGAGGCGGCATTCCTGATTCACAGGCTTCACCGAATCGACCAGACGGCACATCGCTTCAAACGCATCACGCACTTCAAGGTCTACCTGACTAACGTGTGCATCCGAGCCGCCCTCTTCGGAACTGTGACTGCAGACGACGAGAACATCGGTGCCATCGTCGAGAGCGCCCATGTAGCACAGCTCATACAAAGCATCTTATCCGAATCTCTGCACTATGCTCGATGGGCCAATGGTGAAGTTGATCTGGTGAGGCTGCGCGCCCGCGACCAATCAGTAAGCCTTGCTGAAGAGGTCAAATGGTCCGACAGGGTCTTGGATCGCCCAGAGGAACTCAAATCACTTGTTGCATTCTGCAAATCGAACGGCTTGTCAGAGGCGCACGTGTTGACGCGCTCGGTCAACGATACGCGGATTGTTCAGGGCATCACCATTCGCTTCGCACCGGTCAGCGCCATCACCTATGTCGCCGCCATGACGATCTTGGAGGAACCGCTGAAGGCAGGTCTCGATCCCAAGACCGGTCGAAAACTGCTCTCCCTCGCTTGACCGATCAACCAACTCTGCAGCTCACACATCCTCCCGCCGCTGCCTTTTCAGCAGCCGCAGCCGGAGCGCGTTGAGCTTGATGAAGCCCTCGGCGTCGCGCTGGTCGTAGACCGCGTCCTCCTCGAAAGTGACGTGCTCCAGGGAGTAGAGGCTCAAAGGCGACTTGCGGCCGACGACGATGACGTTGCCCTTGTAGAGCTTGAGCCGGACCGTGCCGGTGACCTCTTCCTGGCTCTTGTCGATCAGGGCCTGCAGCATCTCGCGCTCGGGCGAGAACCAGAAGCCGTTGTAGATCAGCTCGGCGTAGCGCGGCATCAGCTCGTCCTTGAGGTGCATCGCGCCGCGGTCGAGGGTGATCGATTCGATGGCGCGGTGCGCCTGGTGCAGGATCGTGCCGCCCGGGGTCTCGTAGACGCCGCGGCTCTTCATGCCGATGAAACGGCTCTCGACCAGGTCGAGGCGGCCGATGCCGTTCTCGCCGCCGAGCTGATTGAGCCGGGTCAGCAAGGACGCCGGCGACAGGCGCTCGCCGTCGATCGCCACCGGGTCGCCGCGCTCGAACGCGATCTCTATGATCGTCGGCGCGTCGGGCGCGGCCTCGGGCGCGACGCTGCGCGAGTAGACGTATTCCTCGGGCGCATCCCAGGGGTCCTCGAGCACCTTGCCCTCGGCCGAAATGTGCAGAAGGTTGGCGTCGACCGAGAAGGGTGCCTCGCCGCGCTTGTCCTTGGCGATCGGGATCTGGTGCTTCTCGGCGAAGTCGATCAGCCGGGTGCGCGAGGTGAGGTCCCATTCGCGCCAGGGCGAGATCACGTGGATGTCGGGGTTGAGCGCGTAGTAGGCGAGCTCGAAGCGGACCTGGTCGTTGCCCTTGCCGGTGGCACCGTGGGCCACGGCGTCGGCACCGGTCTTGGCGGCGATCTCGATCTGGCGCTTGGCGATCAGCGGCCGGGCGATCGAGGTGCCGAGCAGGTAGGTGCCCTCG
>JAAUYJ010080235.1_pt1 | contig 26507 bp, 19 predicted proteins | sample 7278031 | NCBI WGS metagenome assembly JAAUYJ01 (sample SAMN14350222, study PRJNA611818) | marine sediment metagenome | isolation source: surface marine sediment (1.8m) | place: French Polynesia: Moorea | collected 2018-08 | reverse complement strand
ATTTCATTCGTTCTGAAACTCTTGTCTAAACTGCGGTGCGGCAGCACTCGCTTCGCGAGACCGCGCTTATTATTTTCTAATAAGAATTAAGAATTATAGCGGATTCTGTCAACTAACCTCAGTGTAATGGTAAACCGCGCGCTGGCTTCGCCAGATCCGCAAGCGGATCGCAGTCTCCGAAAGTGACAAAAGAGGGATACGAATATGGTATCAGTCAAGTCATCAAAGCCAGCTTGCCACTGCTTACACTAATATCTATCTTTTGCGATCGCCTTGAGTCTCATCAAAACCTCTCTTGATAACATGATGAAAACCACACTTGGGACAAGTCAGGGTTTCTGCCTATCTGATAAAGCGGATTAGAGTACAGCATTATTTTGGGTCAATTAAATCTAATACCAATTCTGAAAAGTCAAGCTACAGATGGGGAAGTGGGGAAGTGGGGAAGTGGGGAAGTAGGGGATTGGTATTAGATGGGTTATTTGTAGCAAGTCTAAATAGAAATGGTATAACAAATTGATGGAGTTTTGCGATTGCCAATTTACAAGATTATATGTACGAAAGCTGACAAAGAATTATTACCCAAAAAACATCTGGTCGATGCGGGTTATGTTGATGGCACTTTATTGGTGGAGAGTAAACGAAACCATGACATTGAACTTATTGGAGCAGTTCGTGAAAATGTAAGTTGGCAATCAAAAAATCCTGATGGTTACGATTTGAATAAATTCAAAATCAACTGGAAAACTCAACAGGTGACTTGCCCTGAAGGGAAAAAAAGTAATCTAAAATGGTCTCCTCGTCTCGATGCTTGGGGGAACAAAGTTTTTAACGTTAAATTTTCCAAAGCTGCTTGTCTAAACTGTTCCAATCGCTCTTTGTGTACTTACTCTAAAACTGAACCGAGAAAACTTACTATACGTCCAAAAGAGGAGCATCTTGCCATAGCCAAAAGACGAAAACAACAACAAACAAAAACATGGTTGAAACAATACAATCAGCGTGCAGGAGTTGAAGGTACGATTTTTCAAGGTGTTCGTGGTTTTGGTTGACAAAATTGCATACCTTTTTATCTTTCAGAAATATGAACCTAATACAAAAAAGCAAAGCAATTTGATTTTGGATAGAAATTCTTAAATCAAATCACTAAAAAAGGATAAAAAAATGAAATTTTCAGCAATACTAAAATTCTTTTTCTTGCTTCTAAAAATTTTGAACTCACGTTTTTTAGTTTCACATTGCATAAAAAAAATATTCTGACATATATCGTGAGTAGTATTTTTGTAATAATTATGAAATATTAGTTACTCTAAATCATAAACTAATATTTCTCACAAATGCTTTAGTAAATACTCTGTTAACTTACACATAAGGAGAAAATCAACAATGATTGTAAATCAATTAAGCAAAATTATTAATACCGAAAGAGATGTTGAATGGGGTAATGGTAGAAGTCGGAGATTTCTCATCGAAAAAGATGGGATGGGATATTCTCTGACCGACACTATTATAAATGCGGGTACAGAGTCTTTATTGGAATACAAGAATCATAAGGAGACTTGCTATTGCATTGAAGGAGAAGGAGAGATAGAGAAAGATGGTCAGATTTTTCCTATTACTCCTGGAACTATGTATGCTCTAGATCAACACGATAAGCATTATTTAAGAGCCAAAACGACTTTGCGTTTAGTATGTGTATTTGATCCACCTTTGCAAGGTCATGAATCCCACAATCTCAATGGTAATGAATCTTCCCATTACTAAAGAAACGGTATTTATTTTCGTCATCTTCTAAAGACTTTAGACACTAGCCACCTTTGAAAAATAGAACAATGGCTAATATCTACGGCTCTGTTTTAAAATCATATCCTTTTAGGAAAAAAGAATTTAAACATTAGTGGCTAGTGTCTAATTTACAGAATCAATAAGAAATAAATATTGGGTTTTGAATCAGGCTTTGTCAATATTCAGCATAATTTGAAAAAACCTAAGACCATGTTCAAACTAAAAATCGATCCGGCTAAAACTCAGACCGGAACAATCCCCGTCACTAATAGTCCACTAAGTTCCTACTCCTTCGATAGAAATGTCAAGAAAATTGCTGATCTTAAGTTCTATAGACATCACCACAACATTTGGCTAAATGCTATAGTTCTAGGCTACATTATAGGCGGTTACTTATTATCTTTGTTCTTAATCACAAATAATATTTGGTGGTCGAATTTACTAGGAGTTGTTTTACTAGCCCATACTTTAACCTGGTCAGCTTTTTTCGCTCATGAGTTTTTTCACAACAATATTTTTTCTAATTCATTGTTAAATATTGTATTTGGCGAAATTACGTTGTTTCTCACAGGCTCTTGTTACCAAAGATTTAAGGATTTAGCTCGTCACCATATCGCTCATCATGTACATCGAGCAGATTTTTCTCCCTTTCATCCTTTTTCCATGTCAGATTTTTTGCGTAGTTTGCCGAAACCAGTTCAAAAGCTAATTGTTAGTCTTGAATGGTTATGTATTCCAGCAGTTAATCTGCTTTTTCGTTGGATGATTGCTCTAGCTCCTTTTCTGAGTCAAAATCGTCAAGATGAACGTAGGCGAAATGCTGGGCTTTTAATATTACGTGGAAGTCTATTTCTGTTATTGGCGATATATTCTCCTAAAGCAGTAATACTTTACTTTCTCTCTTATGTGATCTTTCTTAACGTCATACAATTCTCAGAGTGTTTTCACCACACCTATTCTGCTTTTCATATAGAAAGCAAAGTCCCCAAATATAGTCAAGAGTATGACGAAGCCCATACCTATTCTCTGGCTTTACCAAAATATTGGTCTTGGCTAAGTTTACCAATATTCCTCAACAACAACTACCATAATGCTCATCATCGATTAATGAGTTGTCCTTGGTATTTACTACCCAGATTAAATGATGAACTGTACCTAAAACAGTATAGTCAGTGGATTCCTGTACCAAAGCTGCTTAAGAATTATTTTCACTATCGTGTTTATCGCTTGTTTCAAGGTCAAGGGAATGTAGAGAAAACGGCCCAAGGTTTGGAGATTGATCAATTTGCAGGTGCATCTGGTATGTCGTTTATGCTTCTACGTAAACCTTTCGATTGGCTACATTTATCTTGATTGAGGAATGACTCTAAACTCGTTAACCAAAAAGTAAAGAAAATATCATGAGTGTTCAAATTCGTTTGTTGCAAGAGGATGAATTACAAGAAGCTGATCAAATATTTAAATTAGCTTTTAGAACCTTTACCAAATCTGGTTCTCCTAGTAAATATCCCGATGATATGACGTTTATGAAACGTTGGTACACCGATCCTCAAGCTGCTTTTGCTGCGGAAGTGGATGGGCAATTGGTAGGGTCAAATTTTGCGATTAATTGGGGCAGTTTTGGCTTATTTGGCCCTTTAACCGTCCATCCTGATTTTTGGGGCAGAAAAATTGCCCAGAAATTGATCCAACCAGCTTTAGATTGTTTTAAACGATGGAATATCCAAGAAACAGGCTTTTTTACTCGTTCTGATAGCCCATTACACCTTAAGTTATATCAAAAGTTTGGATTTCATCCCCGCTATCTTACTTGCCTAATGTCTAAATCTCCCAAAATTTCTTCTGTTGCTTCAGGAGCGATCTTTTATTCTCAGCTTAGTTCTGACAAGCAAGCAGAGTGTCTCAATTCAAGCTTTGAACTAACTAATCAATTGTATGAGGGATTGGATTTAAGGGCTGAAATTAAAACTATTAAGGAGCAATCTTTAGGAGACACAATATTTTTATGGGATGACAAGGGATTAGTCAGTTTTGCTTTGTGTCATTATGGCAAAAATACTGAAGCTGGTAGTGGCAATTGCTATATCAAGTTTGGCGCAGTTCGTAAAGATCAGTATGCTTCACAGCATTTTGAGCAACTATTACAAGCCTGTGAAGATTTTGCTGCCAAAAGCGGCGCATCTTGTTTGATGGCAGGTATGAGTACAGCTAGAGAGGAAGCTTATCAAAAAATTCTTGCTAATGGCTATCGCATTGATAGACTGGGAGTGGCTATGCACTATCCTAACAAACCTGCTTTTAATTATCCTGGTCTTTATGTCATCGATGATTGGCGTTAGATTGCTCCCATAATTGTTGTAACAAGAGCCAAAATCCATGAATCCCAATCAAATAAAAGATTTGAGAACAGCCCTAGAATGGCTAGAATCCTGTGGTGAAGCTCCCATCGCTATTACCAGCCCGATTCAAGCTCGGTATCAACTCGCTGCTCAGTATGCTGTGCAGGGGGGTGGAGTACCTGTAAAACCCCCAACTAAGTTAGGTTTACCAATGCTGTTTGAGCGAGTCATGCCTCAAGATAAGCCTGTGTTAGTTGGTCTTTTTGGTTCTCGTAACCGTTGCGCTCTCTTGGTAGGAACTAGTCAAGACCAGTTATCTAGAAGAATTCTTCAAGCGGTTGATAACCCAATATTACCTATTTTGAGGAAAAATCCTCCTTGCCAAGAAGTGATTGAGCAACAAAAGGTTGATTTAGCAGCTTTGCCGATTCCTACCTTAACCCCCAAAGATGCGGGTGCTTATATTACTATGGGTCTATGTTTAGCCAAAGACCCAGAAAGAGGAGAGCAGAATGTCTCAGTACATCGGCTTTGTGTTCAAGGTCAGGATAAATTAACTATTTGGATGGTAGCAGGTCGTCATCTGGAATCTTTTTATCTCAAAGCCCAAAAGATGGGGCAAAATCTGCCCATTTCAATTCACATTGGCATTGATCCAGCCATTTATCTGGCTTCTTGCTGTCCCAGTTATTTAGCTCCCTTTGGTTGTAATGAATTGGCAATTGCAGGAGGATTAAGGGGTTCTCCTGTGGAACTATCTCCTTGTATTACTCTTCCCATTTCCTGTATTAGTCAAGCAGAGTATGTTTTAGAAGGGGAAATTTTAGGAGAAACAATGGCGGAAAATCCATCATCAAAAGGGGCTTTGCCTGAGTTTCTAGGATATGACGGGGAGGCACATCCAGCTTTACCTATTGTTAAAATTCGTGCTATTACTCATCGTTTTCATCCTCTGTTTCAAACTGTCATTGGTCCTGGTTACGAACAGTCTAATTTAGTGGCTTTTGGCCTGGAAGCTGCGGTACTACGATTTTTGCATAGCAATTTTATTGATAGATTTGTCCAGGCTTATTGTAGTTCAGCAGGGGGTGGAGCATTGTTGCTATTTCTGCAATTTGCTAAAACATCTCAAAGGGATGATGAATTGGTACGTCAAGGTGCATTAAAAGTTTTGGAAGCTTTTAGGTTAATTAAAACCATTGTTTTAGTAGATGAAGATGTGGATGTTTTTAACGAGGAGGATGTTTGGTGGGCAATGACTACTCGTTTTCAAGCAGATCGAGATTTAATTGTTATTCCTAAAACCTTAGGCTTTGCTCTAGACCCTAGCCAAAATCCCACTTATTCTCCCACTATTGAGCGTCCAGGAATGACGAGTAAAGTTATTTTTGATTGTACTGTACCATTTTCTCTCAAAGGAAGATTTCAGCGATCGCATTTTCAATATAAGGATTTATGCCACATCCTGTAGTGAAAATTTGGTTATAAGTACAGCAAAATTATTTACACAGGCTGTCAGTTTAACTAGTCGCCCATCTTCAGTTAAGCCAGACATAATCTTTTCCCATCTATCACAACCAGAATTAGTCACTAAAACTTAAGTTAGCTAAACAAAAGCCTATCTATTTTCTAGGAGTCAAACAATGAATATTATTACCAGCAATGCTCAAAAAAATTAACCACAACATCAAATCTCACCATAAGACTTGCTCAAAATAATCTAGAAGTAAAACAATATAAAAGCTTAATTGAACAAGTTTATTACCAAGACTTTCATGGTATTACTTTTTCCGATACTATTTGCGATCCAGCAAAAAGAATTTAACTTTATCCTGAGTACTATTTAATCCAACGAAATTTTAATCCAACGAAATTTTCTCTAGATAAATTTTCTCGAAAAAAGCATATCTAGAAACAATGAAACATATAATAAGTCAGAGATGTTTTTCAGCTTAATAACAAATTGTCTAACATTCAATATTCCTCAAAATATCTCAATTAGTCCTAATGCTAGAGAAGCTAACATAACTGCTAACTGAAAAAAGAAAGTTCTGAATTTTATTTTGGAATTAGAACTTATGGAAATCTAGCTTAGAAATAATTCAAAAATTACATCGATTTGGATAATTTTCGACTTCATTAGTTCTGACACTAACCAAATTGAGAACTTTTTAACTGAGATTATAAACGATTGCCTAAAAAAATAGTAATAGCTAAAAGGCAATTATAGCAGAGGTTTCAAGACCATTTGGCACTTATAGCAGCTTCCCTAGCATAGAGCCAATTATTCAATCTAGTCAACATAATTTATCAGGGTAGATTAATCTACCCCCTTATAACAACAATCAATATTCAATTCAAGGAATAACCATTAATCATGACTAACTTTATTAACGCTAAATCCGCAGATATTACCCTAGAAGTAACAGTCCAAAATCTGTCTCCAGATAATGGTGGTGTAATCACACCAGTTTGGTTTGGTCTTCATGATGGTAGTTTTGATACTTTTGAGGTTGGCGAAGCTGCTTCTTCAGGAGTTATGTATTTAGCAGAAGATGGAATTATAGGACTAGAAGGTACTGTTCCAGGGGTTGTTGAAGCTTTGATCGAACTTGGCTTAAATCCTGCAGATGTACCTCCACAAGAACAGACAATTGCTGGAATTTTTGCTAATAGTTCCGCAGCAGCTAATGGTGGTATTCAAGGTCTTGTTGATAGTCCTGAAAGTCCTTTAGGAATTGCACCTGGTCAAACTCTTTCTACTACTGTTAATATTAGTCGCAATAACTTGGCTAATAATCGCTTTTTTAACTATGGCACAATGTTTTTTCCTAGTAATGATGCTTTTGTTGCCAATGATGATGCTATAGAACTTTTTGATGAGTATGGCAACTTTATTGGACAAGACATTATTATTACGAGAGATAATGTCTGGGATGCTGGTACAGAAGTCAATGATGAAGATCCTAACAATGTTCCTTTTGATTTTGATGCTGTTGGAGATGGCATAGACGAAAATGGCACAGTCCAATCTCATCAGGTTTTTCAAGAACCTGGTACTGGAGGAGTTCTCGACTTTGGAGATGGTGTCTTTGCTAATGCTGATTTTACCGATTCTGATGCACCCATTGGTCGAATCCGAATCAATCCTGTAATCAATGGTACAGATGATAGTGACGTTATTTTTGGCTCAAAAAATCGCGAAAAAATTAGAGGATACGATGGCAACGACTTTATTTTGAGCAGAAACGATGATGACACTGTAGAAGGAGGCGCAGGACGAGATCTTATTTTAGGTAATCTAGGCGATGACTATCTATTAGGAGAAGAGGGACGAGATACAATAGATGGTGGTCGTGGAAATGACATCATAGATGGTGGTCGCAGAAATGACCAAGTTTTGGGTGGTCGCGGAAATGACATCATAGATGGTGGTCGTGGAAATGACATCATAGATGGTGGTCGCGGAAATGACCAAGTTTTAGGTGGTATTGGAAATGACACTATCAGAGGTAACAATGGGCAAGACGACATTATAGGTGGTCGTGGAAATGACATCATAGATGGTGGTGCTGGAGCAGATCTCATACTTGGAGAATCAGGTGACGACATCATAGATGGTGGTGCTGGAGCAGACCTCATACTTGGAGAATCAGGTGACGACATTATTGATGGTGGTACTGGAGCAGATATAATTGATGCTGGAGAAGGCAGAGATTCAGTTTTCGGTGGTTTAGGAAGAGATCAAATCTTTGGTGGTAGTGGAGATGACAGCCTTAGTGGTGGAGCCGGGATAGATGTTCTTACAGGGGGATTTGGAAATGATTCCCTCCATGGAAATGCTGGAAATGATAGATTAATTGGGATTGACCCTTCTAGTATTAGTGTTGACTTAGGATTGGGTGCGGGTGAGATTGATACCTTAATCGGTGGTTTAGGAGCTGATACTTTCGTCCTTGGAGATGAAAATAATGTTTATTATGATGACAGAGAAATTCTCTCCAGGGGTGAATTTGATTTTGCTGTAATCATTGATTTTGATTCTAGTGAAGATTTTATTCAACTCCACGGTTCAGCCGATCTTTATAGCTTGGATTTGTTTACTTCAGAATTAGGAACGATAGACGCTGAATTAATCTTTGACCCAGGAATTACAGCTAGAGGAGAAGTAATTGCTACTTTGCAAGATGTTTCTTCTGAACTAGCTCTTACAGATTCAGCTTTTATTTTTGTTTAAGCTTCTACCATTAATCCCAAGTCGGCGTATAGCCGACATACCTGCAAAATAGGACATGACACCTGGCGGGGTGACAACCCCGCCCTTACTATACACTGTATGCGTTTCATAGCTGTCAAACCTTTTTGATAAAATGGCAGCTTATTGAGAGTAGGAACCCATTAACTTTTCCACCCACTCCCAACATATATCCATAGATAATACCCATGTCGTGCCGTATAATCCCCTCCAGAAACAACTATGTCTGGGTAGTGAAAGATCAGCGATCGCGAAAATAATTAATACTTATGTATTTAATAACTTCTTTCGGTCAAAATCTTGGAATTTATTGATAGTGGATGATATTATTCCCACAAAATTAAATTGTAAGGCGCGATTGCTTAATGATGAGTTATGGTCAGAAAGTTAATGATAAAGGTAACGAATATTGGGTATGGTTAGCTATAGATCGATCAACTAGAGAAATTGTTGGTTGTTTTGTGGGAGATAGATCGAGAGAATCGGCAAGAAAATTATGGCAATCACTACCTCCTGTTTATCGGCAATGTGCAGTCGCTTATACTGATTTTTGGGAAGCTTATAAAACTATTATTCCCGACTCAATACATCGACCAGTTTGCAAATATAGTGGTGAAACTAATCATATTAAAATACTTAATAATACATTTAAGACAACGCATTTCTCGATATTGTAGAAACAGTCTCTCTTTTTCCAAAGAACTTGATAATCATATGGGAACAAGAGGGTATTTTATCCATCATTATAATGCTGTAATTTCTGATAGTTAAAATCAGTTTCACTACATGGGAATCACTACCACTTATTTTTTACAAGTGAGCGAAGATGTTAAAGATAAAGTAGCTAGAATTATTAATTCTTTATCTGAAGATATTATACATTCTTTGACTGGTTGGGATTATATTTTAGATGCTTTATCTCTCTAGCTACTTTTTAGAATTGGTATGAGCTAGGCTGCTTGCTTTTTTGCTAATTTTTGACAATTTCAGATAATGGCAAAGCCGACGAGAAAATAAACTGCTACAGGCACGCTCCTTGGCAATGCAAGCTTCTGTTTCTGCTTCCTGCATCATGGTATCAATTCTCTCGGTTAAAGCAGTTTCCAATTGCTCCTCTAGTTTTTGAAGTTGTTGGACAGAAGCATATTGAGTTGCTAAGGTGAAAGTGCGATCGCATAACTCTTGTAGTAGCTTTTGTCTAATATCTGTTCTTAACTCTTTCAGCTTCAAAAGCCTTGTCACTTGATATTGTGCTTTCAAATTAATTAAAGGTGCTATTTCACCCATAGATTTTCCCTGACAATGAAACAAGTTCAAAGCTTTCAAAAAATGCTGCTCTTTTTCTCCCTTTTTTTTAGCTAAACAAGTATATCTATGTTGAACAACAGCTTCTATTGATAAATCTAAACAACTGGTAAACTGCTGACGATAAGCTTGTAAAAACTCTGTTTGTTCTTGTTGTTCATTTTTTTCTAACTCCTGGGAATTTACTTGCAGGTGGTCAGCACTCCCTGGAATAGCATCAAGAGATTGTTGTGATTTGGCTCTTCCTCCTCGTACATAAAGACGATATTGTCTTAATAAATCAGCTAAATTTTGTAATTGTGATAAAACCGCTTCTGGAGTTAATTGAAAGTTCTTTTTTTGCCGAATTAAGATAGCAATTTTAATCAATTGTTCTTGAGTAGGAGGCTGACATTTACTTTTTACACCTGCTCGACGTTGCTTAAGACGTTCTTGACGATAAACAGCATGATAGCTTTCTAGTAAAATACTAGCTTGGCTAATTTCTACTTCTGTTAAATTATGAAATTCTGTTAAAATTCGCTTGATTTGTTTATTGTTAGTATCGTTTAAAATTGCCCAATCACTAATTAAATAAACACCTTTTTCTAATAAAAATAAATTTAATTCTCGATATTGCTTTACCAGTCTTGTTATCCAGGTGGTAAGACTGGCTTTTTGGGAATTAAAAGTTTCTAAAATATTGATAGCTAAGGGTTTGTAGGTACTTGGATTGACTTTTTTATTTGAAATTCTAAAATTTTCAGGAGTATCATCTAAAACCAAAGGAAAGAGATCGTACCGATTAAAATCATGTTCTTGACCAAATCGTTGTTCTAGTTGTAGACAAGCTAGCTCAATCTGATGGGAAATATAACATCGCAGACAAAATTCAGCTAAGAGACAATCCTGATTATTAGCAGAAAGCTTGGAGTCAAAACGAGTAAGTTCTAGCAATCGCTGTTGCACCAATGAATTGGAAATGTCTTCTCCTTCATTCAAATTAGGAAATTGCTGAATAAAAAATTCTTTAGCTAAGACTATTTCTTGAACTTTAGGTTTTCCCGAAGCCGTAAGGCTTACAAGTCTCCAGTATTTTGATACAGATATCATTTTTATTGGATTCGAGTAAAATTTAATGTTCATAACTATTGTTTATGGTACTGTATCATGTTTCAGATTGAAATATGATAATGAGTAAAAAAGATAAAGTCTAGTCAATTCATGAATTTATTAGACTTATGAAAAACACTTCTCTACAATTAAATAGGATTACTATTTAGATACTTAATTAATAAAAAATAACTTTATGGATTAAGTGTTCACTGATAATTATCGAGTGCAAGAATGAGGAATTAACCAAGGCATCTCCCCAGTAGTCGTGGTCGTAGGATTAGCAGTTAGAATGACGTTACCATTAGCACCAATAATCCAGCCTCGTGCTTCGACAATTTCTTGGGAAATAGAAGGGTTAGTTGGTTTGTTTCTCCAATGGGCTTTTTCTGCTTCTCCTTCCTGTGGTAAGTTTACCCATTCCGCAGACAATACTGCATCCCCTCTTAGAGATTCGTTAGGATTAGCAGGTAAACCACCCCTTCCTGTCACCACAAATTCATTTTCTTCATCACCAGCAAGACAACTTTTAGCAATTAACCGAGACGCATCTACTATCGTTGTGGGTAATTCCGTTAAACCCCGTGCCGGATTGATTTCTAAAACATCTATGGTTACATCCCCATCTAATCCCAATTCAGATGAGGCACTAATATCCACAAATTCTCCGCCAAAAAAGCTATTAGTAGTAATTTGGATATTTCCCCCATCTCCTTCAAAGGCATTGGCAGTAATTTCATAAATATTGTCGGTAGGGAAAGCCAGGATAAAGTCAGCATTAATCTTGATGTTCCCCCCATCTCCTCCCGCTTGGGCTGTCCCCGCAGTAGCTGTAATTTTCCCGCTATTGTCAAAGCTCAAAGTATCTCCGACATTGAGGGTAATATTGCCCCCCTGGCTACTGGCAGTTTCCGCCGTAATCGAACCTTGATTCAGAGCCAAGTTTTCTGCTGTGATTTCTATACTTCCTCCTTTTCCGCTACCGTCACTGTTTACCGCTATAGTTGCACCATCTCTGACTATTACTGTCTGAGGTGTTTGCTCCCTAGTTAATATACTTCCGCCGTCTCCTGTAGAACCTGCTTCCGTATTGGCAAACAAACCACTATCTCTATCAGAAAGGGTTACATTGTCGGCAATTTTTAAGATAATATTTCCTGCATCTCCTGTACCAGATGTTCGTGCTGTAATTGTTCCACCGTTGCTAACAGTTAGCTGTTGAGCGGTAATATCTAATTCTCCTCCCTTCCCTGCATCAAGAGTACTAGCAGTAATTTCTCCTCCATCTTTTACGATTAAGGTGGGAGTATTGATGTTTAAGTTTCCTGCATCTCCTGTTCCTTCTGCTTGAGTAAACAAAGTGCTATTTACAGCAGTATCGCCAATAGTACCAGTACCCATTACTTCAACTGAGTCTGTAGCATTGACCGTTAAAGCTCCACCCCCACCTTCACCAAAAGCACCTGCTCTAACTAATCCACCATCTCTGATAATTAAGTTACCTACATTGAAACTAGCAGTACCACCTTTTCCCGTACCAAAGTTATCGGCAGATATTTTTGCACCATCTTCTACAGTTAATGTACCAGTAGTTATGTTTAATCTACCTGCATCACCTATGGGAGATATTGAATCATTATCTACAGCTACAGAATCGGCTGAAACAAAAATACCACTACTACCCTTAAGTTCAGTGGCATCTGGTGCTGTTCCATTTAATAAAATAAATTCAGAAGCATTAATTGTTAACTCTCCACCATTACCACTAAAACGAGCCGTGTTAGCTATTTGCGCCCCGTCTTGGATAATTAATTTTCCAGTTTCAATTGTTAAATTACCTGCATTCCCTGCATCTTCTGGAGCAAAGATTGCAACTTGAGCAAAAAGACCACTAAGAGAATCTGCTTTTCCTGCCGTTCCAATTAATTCTACGGAATCAGAAGCAATAATAGTAAGATTACCTGCATCACCAGTGCCAAAAGTGGAAGCATCAACAATAGCACCATCTCTAGCAGTTAATTTAGCTGTTTCTATAGTTATATTCCCTCCTTTACCAGTAATTGCTTGACTAAAAATGCCACTCGGAAACAATCCATCTTCTGTTTCAATAACTCCAACTAAGTTTACTGACTCAGAGGCATTAATGTTTATATTCCCAGCTTGACCATTAGATTCAATACTGCTCGAAGAAAATATATTTGCTCCATCAGTAAGCGTTAATTTTTTAGTTGCAACTGTAATGTTACCAGCATTTCCTGAAGCTTCTGTTGTTGTAAACAAACCAAGTCCACTTAATTCGACCAATTCTGAAGCAATAACAGTTAAGTTGCCCCCCTTTCCTATGGCACAATCACCCAGTTGAAAACAAACATCCGATGCTACGATTGCACCTTCAGCAACAATAAACTTTTGGGTTTCAATATTTATATTGGCAGCAGAACCTTCTCCTTCTGTAGCAGTAAATAAACCTGCAAATCCACTAAATTCTACTGAATCAGAAGTCCTGATTGATATTGTTCCTCCATTTTCTGAACCAAAGGTAGTCGCAAAAATTCCTGCATCATCAGTAACAGTAAGATTTCTTCCTTGAATATGAATATCACCACCACTTTCGCCACTGGTATCGATAAAAGCAGTATTTAATAAATAAATATCAAGAAAGTTATTTACTTCTTGATAATTAAATTCAAAACCTTGTTCCGTCACACTTAAAATTACTGAGTTACCAGCAACACTCCCTAACTCAATCTTTCCTCCTTCAGCAATTAATCCTCCAGTTTCGAGAGAAATTCCTCCACCTATTAACGCTAAAGTTTGTCCTGAATCTACAATAAGTTCTGCTCTGTTTACTATGTTCTGTGGTGTATCTGTAAATCCCAGACCAATAGGCATATTAATTACTAAAAGTGGTGGGGCTTCGGGATTAATAGCACTGAATTCTTGTCCTTCGGAGAAAATAACACTACTAGCGGTACTACCAATAAATGAACCTCTAATATCCAAACTGGCATTTTCGCCAAATACAATACCATTGGGGTTGATTAAAAATAGATTAGCTTCACCTAAAACTCCCAGTGTTCCCAAGATTTGAGAGAGATTATTTCCAGTAACTCTACCTATTATGTTACTGATACCATCAGGGTTAACAAAATAGACAGAATTACTTTCTGGAATACTAAATTCGGAAAAGCTATGAAAAAGATTAATCCCTCTAATAGCACCACCTTCTATATTTTGTAATTGCTCTTCTATAGAATTAACAACTGAGTTTTCACTACCTAAAGAATTATCAGGAATAACCTGGGATAAAGAGATGCTTGGCTTATTAAAAAGATATATCCCGCTTACACCACATAAAGATAAAATAGTCTTTGTTACTTTGTGCAACCTGTTTTTGTAATGACTCATTTTTAAACTCAGCAAACTAAAATATAGCTTGTATTAAACTATGGTAGGCAATATCAAAGATAACGGTACTCAGACAAAAAACTAGAATAAAACAGCCTAAAACCCAGGTATGATAAGAAATATACGCTCAACACCTAAAAATCGCGCTATACCCAAGTATATCAACAAACTCATTTAATCGATGTAAAAACATTACTGGATATAGCTTTTCCTCTGTTTTTGATTTAAAAATGTCTAAGTCCCGATAATAAATGGAGCAAAAAAAACAATATATAACTATTTAAGCCCCTATAAATTAAAACTATCAGCTTTTTTTTGTTTCAACATTAGAATTGATCTAAAAATCAAAAAGCTAATTTTTTGTTTTTTTCTTATACATCATTCCCATCCCCAGGACACCAAAACTTAACCAACTAACGGTAGAATTTGGCTCAGGAACAGCAACTACTTCTTCCTCTGTAATTACAAGCTCGATGGGAGGGGAAAAAACTCCATAAGGACGGAGATTGAATATAGCTTCATTATTACTATTAGCAGTTTCTCTAATTAATTCAGTACGACGATATCGAATTATTTGAGTTTCTTCCAAAATAACATTAGGATTGTCTGCGTTAGCGGTAGTCAAATCATCTAGTAAATCGATTTGTTCTGTAATTTTATTCTCAATATTATTATTTGAGCCTAAATCTAAAACTCCACCCAAACAGATAGCATTTTCAGGACTTCCCAAATCAGCACATCCACCTGATTTATTATCAGGAAATGAGAAAAAATCAATTAAATCAGGTAAAGAATTAGAATTTAATTCATTGAAACTACCATCAGCTTCAGGAGCAGTAAAAGCAGGGACAAATAAGAAATATCTATCCGCATCTCCACCTAAATCTATTAAAATTCGATACTTAAATAATAATTTATTATCGGTTTCCGTGACATATTCTGGGTTAAAGTTACCGCTTAAACTATTAACAAGAGGAAAACTAATTCCGTTATTTTTGTTAAAACCTAAATCATCACAAGCATTAGGAAAAGAACTACGACGACAAAAATCAGGTAATTCATCGGTTCGATAAAATGCCCCAGGTACTTTGCTATCGTCTTGTTGACCAATAATTAATTCATCATCAACCTTTAATTTAGAAACTAAAACTGTTGCTGTTTGCAAGTCAATGTTAATTGATGAAGCAATAGTATCTTCTAAATCGAAACCGAAAAATCGATTTTCTGTATCAATAACATTCTGTCCTTGAGTTGTGAAAAAATTATTATTATTAGAGTCAGATGGGCTGTTAGGATTCGGTGTTGCAAAACTAGCTTCTGCCCTGCCTCCAAAAGATAAGTTGGAACTAAAATCGATTACAGCATTATCAAACAGAAAATAGTCTTGTCCGTAGATAGCCCCCTGACTTTGTAGCTGAGTGATTTCTTGAACTAAATCGTCAGTTAAACTTCCTATATCTCCTAAATTTGTTCGAGCCGAAGCATCTAAGTTAAGTTCAAGATTATTGACAAACAAAGTGTCAAATGCAGGAAAGCCACTGGAATCGCCAAAAAATTTAGTTCCTTCAACATTTTTGGGTATAGAGTTATAAATAGAAGTGGCATTCAAGATTTCATAATCTCTTTCTAAATTTAGGAAAATACCATTAGAGCTTCCTCCCCATGTTCCTGTTGTTCTACGCCTCGCTTCTGCTGAATCTACAAAAGACCCTAACACAAATCCTGTAGCTGATGCTGTAAATATTAATAATTTACCTAAATTCATTTTGAATTAATTTCCTATTAGTTTAATAGCAAAATAAGTTGGTACAGTTTAAATATACAAAACAATTTTATTTTAAAATCAATCAACAGTATTTACAAATAAAAGACAGAATTTGGCAAATTAATTGTCAAAAAATATTTGTATATTGGAGTTTAATAATTACCAATACATATATCATGATTAAAATAATGACGGAATCAAGTGTTTTAATTTTAAAACATATTTGGCTATTCTAGAAGAGTTATAGTAAGAGAATAGTTCAAATTATCTCAACCTCTTGAATTACGAAAAATTTTACTCAACAAGGCTTTAAAGGGTTATTTTGTATCAAATTATCATAGCTACTATAGAATAGCAACATATTTGTATTTTAGATAATTATTCATGAAGAATTTGTATAGAATTTGCAAGCCCAAAATATTTGTTATATAAAATAGCGAGAGATTTAAAAAATAAGGTTGTTATTAATAACAGCATAGTCTTAATAAAAGTTAATTTAAAAATCGAAAATAGGCAATCTCTGCTTGATTTACTTTTTGTATATCCTATTAATCTCTTGAAACTTTTACAAAAATAATAGAACAATGGAAAGCAATATAGTTTTTGATTTTGTAGAACCTAACGATACTATTCTTGAAGCAACTGATATTGGTTTGACTTTGAGTAACTCAGGTAATTTTATAGCTGATGGCTTTATTGGAGATAGTCCCAATATTACGAATGGCTCAAATGATGTAGATTTGTTTCAAATTCAGTTAAATATAGGCGATCGCGTAACAATTGATATTGATGCTAGAGAATTTGGCTCTAACTTAGATTCGGTGCTGCTATTATTTGACTCAAATGGTACTCTAGTTGCTTTCAGTGATGATGATTTTGCTCCTGGTGAAAATCCTTTTGTTTCTTTTACAGACTCTTTTATTAGCTTTGAAGCGGAAATTTCTGGTCTCTACTACATTGGTGTAAGTTCATTCCCCAATCTCTATGATCCTTTTGTAGCTGATAGTGGAACTGGTGGTAATAGTACTGGTGAATATAATATCGACATCAACTTATTTAATGGAATTGAGCCTAATGATGCTATTTTTGAGGCTACAGATACTGGTTTGACTTCAAGCAACCCAGGTAATTTTATCGCCGATGGCTTTATTGGAGATAGTCTTTTTAATCCTGAGATTGAAACACTAGATGTAGATTTGTTTGAAGTCCAGTTGAATGCAGGAGATTATTTAACAGTTGATATTGATACTACAGAATCTGACTCTAGTTTAGATTCGGTGCTGCGATTGTTTGACTCGAATGGTTTGGAATTAGTTGCTAGTGATGATACCCTTGCTCCTGACGAAAATCCTTTTGCTACTAACGTTGGAGACTCTTTTATTAGCTTTCAGGCTGAGGCTTCTGGTATTTACTATATTGGCGTAAGCTCATTTCCCAACATCAATTATGACCCCAGATTTAGTAATACATTATCTTCAGATGATAGCGGTAATAGTACTGGTGAATATACTATCGACATCAACTTATTTAAGGATGACAATGACACGATTTTTGAGGCTCAAGATACTGGTTTAACCTCGATTAACCCTGGTAACTTTGTCAGTGATGGATTTATTGGAATTAATGATATTGTCACTGATGGGATTATTGGAAGAAATAATGAGTTTTTTGATGCAGCAGATGATATAGATTTTTTTGAAGTTCAGTTAAATGCAGGAGATGTTATCACAATTGATATCGATGCTCAAGAATTTGGCTCTAGTCTAGATTCGGTACTGCGATTGTTTGACTCCAATGGAAATCAAGTAGCTATTAGTGATGATAACAATGCTCCTGGTGAAAATCCTGCTGCTACTATTGGAGACTCTTTTATTAGCTTTGAAGCTGAGGCTTCTGGCATCTACTATATTGGCGTAAGCTCATTTTTTAACTTAAATTACAATCCCTTTGGCTCTTTCAGGACTAGGGCTGCTAATGGTAATAGTATTGGGGAATATAAGATTAGTATTACCCTAAGTACGCCAGATAATGACATTCTTGATGGGACTATGGCATCTAACAGTATTTTGGGTCTATATGGCAATGACCTCATTCAAGAATTAGCAGGAAATAATACCCTGAATGGAGATGATGGAGCAGATCGATTCTTTGGTCAAGGTGGCAACGATGTCCTTCGAGGAGGAACAGGAAGCGATAGCTTAAATGGAGGAGGAGGAAATGATACTCTCCTTGGAGGTACTGCTAACGATGTCCTTCGAGGAGGAACAGGAAGAGATCGCTTAAATGGAGGAAGAGGAAATGATACTCTCCTTGGAGGTACTGCTAACGATGTCCTTCGAGGGGGAACAGGAAGCGATAGCTTAAATGGAGGAAGAGGAAATGATACTCTCCTTGGAGGTAATGCTAACGATGTCCTTCGAGGAGGAACAGGAAGCGATATTTTTGTCTTTGATACAGGTAGTGTTTTTGATATTTCTGATTTGGGAGTAGATCGCATTTTGGATTTTTCAGGAAACAGCGACCGCATCAATCTTTCAAAAGATACCTTCGCAGCTTTAGACAACACAAATAATGGTCCATTGCGTAATTCTGACTTTGAAGTAGTTACTAGCAATGCTCTAGCTAAAGGTAGTAGTGCAGAAATTGTTTATAATTCTAGCAATGGGAACTTATACTACAACGAAAATAATGCTGCTGCTGGTTTTGGTAATGGGGGTTTATTTGCCAAATTAATTGGTTCTCCAGATGATTTATCCGCTAGAGATTTTGTAGTTGTAGACGTATAACTCATCTTTTGGACAAAATTCAATCCCTCTATTTGCTCTGGTTCTCCACCGTTTGTACAAAAGACCTCTTGCAAAATTCTTTCGTGGTATAATAATTTGTTTGGTTCTTGGGAGCGGGAAAGGGGGGATTTTAAGTTGTCTTTCGGCAATAAACCAGCTAATGTCTGGATATGTCCCCCCTTCGCGTCCTGTTGGATTATGGCGAGTCGTTGAACCAAGAATCTCTTAAGCCAAATGGCTAAGGGAGTGTCAAGCCCAAAACTAACCCCTCATCCTTCATCCCTTATGCTAAGTCGAGTTGCCGATTCAATTTATTGGTTAAACCGTTATATAGAGCGTGCAGAGAATGTGGCACGTTTTATCAATGTCAATCTGAATTTGATGTTAGATTTACCCGCAGGAATGCCCCAACAATGGCAGCCTTTAGTTTCAGTAACAGGAGATATGGAGTTATTTAACTCCCGCTACTTGGAAGCAAATAGTAATAATGTGATTCAATTTCTGACGTTTGATGAGGAGTATCCTAACTCAATTATTTCTTGTTTAAAAATAGCTAGAGAGAATGCCAGATCGATCCGTGAGGTGATTTCTTCTGAGATGTGGGAAGAAGTTAACTCTTTTTATTTAATGGTTAAAGAAGCTTCAACCGCCAAATCTTTAAGTGCTTTATCCAAGTTGTTGAGTGATGTCAAAATGGCTAGTCATAGTTTTGCTGGAGTGATGGATGCTACTATGTCTCACAATGAAGGTTGGCATTTTGGAAAGTTGGGAAGATTGCTGGAGAGAGCGGATAAAACTGCTCGTATATTAGATGTAAAATACTTTTTGTTGTTACCTTCTGCTGAATGGGTTGGGACACCCTTAGATCGCATTCAATGGATATCTTTACTGAGATCGGCTAGTGCTTATGAAATGTATCGCAAGTGTCAATATTACATTATCCCTAGTACTGTTGCTGAGTTTTTGATTTTAAATCGTCAGTTTCCACGCTCAATTTACTTTTGTTTATGGCAAGCTGAACAGTGTCTTCATGAAATTACTCAGACTCCTGTGGGTAGTTGGAGTAATGGTGCAGAAAGAGCCTTGGGTAAATTGTGTTCTCAGCTAGGTTATCTTACCATCGAAGAGATTATTCAGTCTGGTTTACACGAATTTTTAGATGGAATGCAAAGTTCGATTAATCAGGTAGGAGACGAAATCTATCAAACTTTTATCGCTTTAGGTGATTCTTACTGTGCTATACCAAATCAGCCATCAAACAACATACAGCTACACTCAAGCAGTTTTACTCAAACCTCATCTTCTTAGATTATATCCTAGGAGCGATCGCGCTATTCAACTCCATGATTTTTCTCTCTCTGTACAACCCCAACCAGAAGGGAGATCGGATTTCATTGATTTAGATGGCAACAATATCATTAAACTGTGGTTTAATACCCCCACAGAGCAATTAAATATTCAGGTAGCTTCTAAAGTTGAAACTAGGGGTGATAATCCTTTTAACTATCTCCTTGAACCTTGGGCTACTACTGTACCCTTTGATTATCCTAGTTCTCTGCTTCAGCAACTACAGCCATACTTACAACCCTATAGTTTCATTCCTAATGCTACCGCTTTAGAATTAGCTCAAGAGATTCTTACCGCTACCCAAGGCAATACTTCTGATTTTGTGTTTGCCTTAAATCAACTGATTTATCAAGACTGCGAATATATCACCAGAGAAACAGGTAAACCATATCCTGCTGGTATCACTTGGGAGCGCAAACAAGGCTCTTGCCGAGATTTTGCAGTGTTATTTATGGAAGTCTCCCGCGCTATAGGTATTGCAGCCAGGTTTGTAAGTGGTTATCAAGAAGGGGACAAAAATCAACAAAACCGAGATTTACACGCTTGGGTAGAAGTCTATTTACCTGGTGCGGGTTGGCGAGGTTACGATCCGACTTTGGGTTTAGTAGTGAGCGATCGCCATATTCCCTTAGCTGCCAGTGCTATACCCAATTATACTGCTGCTGTTGATGGTTCTATCACCCCAGTCCAAAGGAGTCAAAATGTTACTTCTAGTATGAAGGCTCAAATTTTAATTAACTAGTCGGTGCATCAATAAATTACATAGTCTCCAGAAGAATTAACTTGACGTGGGGAAGGTGGGTTATAAAGCGAGTTTAGGTTTTGTTTGAGGTTAATTTTTGTTTAAGTCCCGCTATCTTGTCACCCTGTGAGGGGGAAAAGTATTAAGCCCAGATGCGCTAACCCTGATATGATGGTCATGGGTTGAGTACATTAAAGAGACTAAATCTTGTCACTAACACGTTCTGATCTCGAATCTAGAAGCTTGCAACAGACTATCCTACAGTCTGGGACTGGCATAATATTAAGTGAAGCCCAGTTACAAGAATCACTCAGCCAAACACTTTTGCAACATCAGCCAAATTCTGATATTTGGTTGTTTGCATACGGTTCGCTCATTTGGAACCCTGTCTTTAAATTTGCAGAGCATCGCATCGGTAAAATTTACGGCTGGCATCGCCGTTTTTGCCTGTGGGTACCTCAAGGTCGCGGTACACCAGAAAATCGAGGATTAGTATTAGGTCTAGATAGTGGTGGTAGTTGTCGAGGTATTGCCTACCGAATAGCTGCTGCTGATGTATCGTCGGAACTAACACTGCTTTGGCGACGGGAAATGGGAGTCGGTTCTTATATTCCTCGTTGGGTGAGAGTGTTTGACTCCAGTCAACAATTGCCAGCTATTACCTTTGTCATTAACCGCCAGCATCGTGCCTATGCTGGGAAAATTTCCAAAGAAACAATGATTAACAGTATTGCGACAGCATCGGGAGAGCTTGGTTCTTGTGCTGATTACCTGATGCAAACTGTCAACGGATTAATGAAAGTTGGAATAAAAGATAAGCAATTGCTTTGGCTTTCTAAGCAAGTGCTAGCCCGGCAGAATTAGTTAAGTTTTAATATCAGTCTCCATTAGATGCTCCAATATTAAATAGCTAAAACCCTTGTACAATAAAGGAAACTGTCTGGTAATGGCGTACTGTCGGGGGTTTCTTGCCTAGATAAGTGCCGAGCCTCCAAATACCAATCTGCGAGGATTGGAAGCCCGCACTCATCCTACGGATAGATTGTCGGGAGATGTCACAAATTGGAGCAAGAATCATGACCGATAACAATAAGGGTTCTAGTTGGAATTTAGGAAGATTGTGGCAAACACTGACCTATTTTGAGATTATTCCTCTGGTTAGTTGTTGGCAACGTTTATTTTCCCAAGAGCGAGGACAAAAAAATAATAATCAACAAACAAAGATGAAAGTTTTGGTAGTAGGTGCAACGGGTGGTGTCGGGAAAAGAGTAGTCAAAAGTCTTCTAGAGCAAGATTATGATGTTATTGCTTTGGTTAGAGATAGGGAAAGAGGTCAAAAAATCTTAGGGAATGGAGTAAAACTTTTTGAAGCAGATTTGACTATCCCTGAAACCCTCAAACCAGAAATGATGCAAGGCGTTTCCGCCGTTATCTGTTGTAGTGGAACAAAAGTACAGCCAGTAGAAGGAGACACCCCCAACAGAGAGAAATACTATCAGGGAATTAAATTTTATCTCCCTGAAGTCGCGGACAGTCCCGAACAAGTAGAATACCTTGGGATGAAAAACTTAGTTAAAGTCTGTTCTCAAAACCTTCAACCTGTTACTGACAAAGTTTTATTTGATTTCACCAATCCTACCACTGACATTAAAGAAACCTGGGGTGCATTAGATGATGTAGTCATGGGAGGAGTTAGCCAAAGTAATATCCGTCTGGCTAATAATCAAGCTATATTTTCGGGGATTGTTTCAACAGATAATAATGGTGGTTTTGCTTCGGTGCGTACTCGCAATTTTGAACCTCCGTTAGATTTATCTGACTTTGAAGGAATTGAACTGAAAGTTAAAGGAGACGGTAAACGTTACAAATTTATCACTCGCTGCGAAGGAAAATGGGATGGGATTGGTTATTGCTATTCTTTTGATACTGTATTTAATTTCCCCACCACTATTCGCATTCCGTTTCAAGATTTAATTCCCGTTTTTCGTGCTAAAACCGTAGGGGATGCAGACCCACTAGATTCTAGTAAAGTCTATTCAATGCAGCTAATGCTCAGTAAATTTGAATATGACGGCGGGTTAAACCCCAAATTTGAACCAGGTTCATTTACTCTACAGGTTGAACATATTAAAGCCTATGGTGGCAAAGCTAAACCCCAATTTATCTTAATTAGTTGGGCTGGAGTAACTCGTCCAGGTCGCCCTGGAATCAATTTAGAAGAAGAACCCCCCGCAGTCCGTATGAACGACCAATTAGGGGGCATTTTAACCTGGAAATTACGAGGAGAAGAAGTAGTAAAAAATAGCGGTTTAACCTACACGATCATTCGTCCCTGTGCCTTAACAGAAAAACCAGGTGATAAGATTCTATATGCTGAACAAGGAGATAATATCAGGGGACAAGTTAGCCGAGATGCGATCGCCGAATTATGTATTCAAGCACTTCAATCACCATTAGCAGTCAATAAAACTTTTGAAGTCAGGGAACAAGATCGCCAAGGTAATACTAAATGGAAAGAGCTATTTGCTGGTTTATCCCCAGATTAGAAATTAAATCCAACGTCTGACTGTTGTTTTGTATTCTTGATATTCCTCGCCAAATTTAGCTTCCAACATTCGTTCTTCTTCTTTAATAAATATTTCTTGGATTAGCCAAGTAAAGACAGGAATAATCAAAACAGGGGTCAGACTTCCCCAAAAAATCCACAAGCCAGCTAAAAAAGTTATCATCCCCAAATAAATGGGATTTCTACTATAGTTAAACATTCCTTCTCTGACTAAATAGCTCGATTCTTGAAAAGGTTTAATCGTTGTATTTTTTTGGCGAAATAAATAGGCACAAGACAAAACTATTACTATTCCTATCAAGATTACTCCTGCACCTAAATAAGTGATGGGGGGGAAAAATAGCTGTCTTACGGGTAGCCATAAATGTAATCCTCCCATCAAAATAATTGATAGGAAAAACCAAACAGGAGGCAAAACTTTCTGAAAGTTCATTTTCTGAATCTCCCGACGATACGATCTTTTTTTATAATAGCTATTACCTCGATCGCACTCCTTCTAGAAAGCGATCGCTTTGTTAGGAAAAAACTTTCTTTTCCAGTAAAGATAAATTGTTAAGCGATCGCCTATCCCAACCAGATGCAGATAAATGTCATGATTTCTGGATAAAAATTGGCAAACAGAAAAATCTATCAACGCTAGGATGATGTATATGATCAAAATTGTAAATATTTGATGCAACAACTATCGCAACGTCTTCAATCAGCAGAGTTACCAGCAAATATATTTAATTTAGATAATGGATTGACTGTCGTCCATCAATATTTACCTGCTACTCCTGTGGTAGTTTCAGATGTTTGGGTCAAAGCAGGAGCGATCGCCGAACCCGATACTTGGTCGGGAATGGCTCATTTCTTAGAACACATGATTTTTAAGGGTTCTCCCAGAGTAGGAGTGGGAGAATTTGACTGGGTAGTAGAGAACCGAGGAGGAGTAGCTAATGCAGCAACCAGCCATGACTATGCTCATTTTTATCTCACTACAGCAGCGAATCATTTAGCAGATACTCTACCCTATCTATCAGATATTTTACTTCATGCAACCATCCCTGATGAAGAGTTTATTCGAGAGAGAGATGTGGTTTTAGAGGAAATCCGTTCTAGTTATGATGACCCAGACTGGGTAGCATTTCAAACTCTTTGTGAAACTCTCTATCAATATCATCCTTACAAGCGTTCAATTTTAGGAGAAGTTGAGTTATTAATGGCTCATACTCCCAATATGATGCGGTGTTTCCATCGTACCCATTATCAACCAGAAAATATGACAGTGGTATTGGTGGGAGGAATTGAAGAAGAATCTGCTTTATCTCTAGTTAATCAAGCTTTTGGTAAATTTAGTGTAAGGTCGGAATGTCCTGCTAATATAATTAATGCAGAACCACCTTTAATCGAAATTCGTCGCGAAGAATTGCGTCTGTCGAGAATTGAACAAGAACGCCTATTGATCGGGTGGAATTGTCCTGGTGCAGACAACTTAGAAGCAGCAATTGGTTTAGACTTATTATCAGTGGTGATTGCTGGTGGTCGTTGTTCGCGATTAATTCAAGAGTTGCGAGAAGAAAAACATCTGGTTTTAGATATTTGTAGCGACTTTTCTTTGCAAAAAGATTCGAGTTTATTTACTATTACTGCTTGGTTGGAATCAGGACATATAGATACAGTAGAACAGATTATAGGCGATCGCCTGTATCAGTTACAAACTACTCCCATCACAGAAGCTGAATTAAACCGCGCTAAAAAGCTATTACTCAATGACTATATTTTCTCTACGGAAACTCCAGCGCAATTAGCAGCTATCTATGGTTATTACAATACAATCTCTAATGTCGAGGAGTGTTTATTGTATCCTCAGATAGTGAATAACCTATCAAGCTCAAAACTGCAACATTTTGCTAACCTATATCTGTCTCCAGAACGTTATGCTAGTGTAAGACTCAAACCCTGTTAGCTTCCTGTCCTAACTTAATAAATGACCTCCAGTTTAAATCAAGAACCAAAACAACAGAATATTCATCGTACAATTTTACCCAATGGTATTATTCTTCTAGTTGTAGAAAATCAAGCTGCGGATTTAGTAGCCTGTCGTTGTTTTTTAAGCCAAGCTGGTTTGAGAGTTGAATCCAGAAAACAAGCAGGAATATCAAATTTAGTAGCATCTGTAATTACCAAAGGAACAAAAAATTTATCAGCATTAGAAATAGCAGAACAAGTAGAATCTATTGGTGCTAGCCTAGGAACAGATGCAGGTTCAGACTACTTTTTAATGAATTTAAAAACTATTGCTGCGGATTTTGCAGAAATGCTCAAGTTATTGAGTGAAATTATCCGATATCCCAGTTTTCCAGTTTCAGAAATAGACTTAGAAAAGAAATTAGCTATTCAAAGTATTCGCTCTCAGCAAGAACAACCTTTTAATGTTGCTTTTAAGCAACTTAGAGAGATGATTTATCCAGATCATCCCTATGGTGTTTCAGTTTTAGGTACAGAAGCTACTGTTGCAGAATTAACCCAAGAAGATTTATTAAACTATCATCAATCCTATTTTCGTCCCGATAATTTAATTATTAGTATTTCAGGAAGAATTACACAAGAAACAGCAATCAGTTTAGTTCAAGAAGTTTTTGGAGATTGGCACATTCCTTCTAATACTCTTTTAGAAGAGTCTCCAACAGTCTTAAATTCTACTCCTACAGAAAAAATTATTATCCAAGACACTCAACAATCTATTGTGATGTTGGGTTATCTAGGAGCAGAAGTCAAACATGAAGATTATCCTGTTCTCAAATTAATTAGCACCTACTTGGGTAACGGTTTATCTAGTCGTCTGTTTGTAGAATTGCGCGAAAAAAGAGGATTAGCTTACGATGTCTCCGCTTTTTATCCCACTCGTCTAGAAGCTGCGCCTTTTATCACCTACATGGGTACTGCTCCCGAAAATACCGAAATTGCGATCGCAGGACTCAGAGAAGAAGTATTACGCTTAACCAAAGAAAAACTTACAGATATAGAGCTACAAGGAGCAAAAAATAAACTATTGGGTCAATATGCTTTAGGGAAGCAAACAAATAGTGAAATTGCTCAGATTTTTGGTTGGTATGAGACTCTAGGATTAGGAAT
>JAAUYJ010149850.1_pt1 | contig 26552 bp, 20 predicted proteins | sample 7278031 | NCBI WGS metagenome assembly JAAUYJ01 (sample SAMN14350222, study PRJNA611818) | marine sediment metagenome | isolation source: surface marine sediment (1.8m) | place: French Polynesia: Moorea | collected 2018-08 | reverse complement strand
GCCTTTTTAGGTCTTATATTGATGTTCTCTTCATCTATTGTCCAATAGTTACAGCAGTTTCCACGCATTATGAAGTAGATATGCACAAGCAAGTGCGGTAACTATATACTTTCATGCAACAAAGCCAAAAATAAAACTCAAAATCAAAAAAATATTGATCATAGGATTTTATCAATGACAATTCCTTTACTTTACTATCCACTCTCTAGTCAAAATCATCGGGTCTGAGGATTTGAGGTTCCAGGAGATGAATATCCCAGACAGTACACTTTGGAGAACCTAGCCATTGGTAAAGAGATGGATGACATCATCTGGGCAGCATATCGGCAAATTTTCAACGAGCAGCAAATTATTACAGCTCATCGACAGGTTTATCTGGAATCTCAACTTCGTAATGGTCAGATCTCGATTAAGGATTTCATTCGAGGTTTGTTGCTTTCAGACTCATTCCGGCGACTGATTTATGATACTAACAGTAACTATCGTTGTGTCGAGCTTTGTATTCAAAGAGTTTTAGGACGCCCAGTCTATAACGAACGAGAGAAACTTGCTTGGTCTATTGTATTAGCAACAAAAGGAATCCAAGGTTTTGTTGATGCTCTGTTAGACAGCGAAGAATATGACAAACAATTTGGCTATAATTATGTTCCCTACCAGCGTCGCCGGATTTTGCCCCAGCGCACTCAAGGAGAGTTGCCATTTGCTCGGATGGCCCGTTACGACAGTAATTACCTGGAACAGTTATATCGATCAGGGCAACTGCGGAAGTTTGGTCAACTTGATGACAGTGCTAATTTCTATCGCAAATCCCTGGTATTTTTGTCAATCTTCACTGTAGCGGTGTTATCTGTTACTCTGATTTTACTGTTTTCACCTAAGTAATACCAATAGGACTTAGTATAAATCATCTTTAGAGCTGAAGGGCAGGATTAAGATAAGTGGGGTGGGCCGGATGCCCATTCCACGTAGCAAATATTTATTATACCTGCTATAAATTTCCAAAACTTGATAGCTATAATTAAATGTAGCGATCGCTCTCTCTAAAAGTGACAGAAGAGAGCTACTTTTTGCTATCTAGCTATCAAGTCAGGTCTCAGATTTTTTGCCCCTCGCAGATAGGTATGCACAATTTTTTTGTCGTGAGTTTCCGGTATATTCACATGAATCAAAAATCTGATACAACGTTCTAAACTACCCTCAACGTGCATTTGTTGCACATCTAATAAAGGTACATTATTCCACTGGGGACGTTGGCGGGCGATCGCTGCTGGAAAAATAGCATCTAAGTCGCGAGTCACAGAAAAAGTTACACTGATAATTTCGTCTGGATCGATCTGATTATGGGTTTCTAGTTCATCGAGTAGTTCTGTTACTGCCTCCTGAATAGCTTCTTTTGAGTTTTCTAAGACAGTAGTTGCCCCACGAATTGCTTGAACTCGCCACGCCACGCCAAAATCCTCCCAATCAATAGTTTTTTGCTTAAGTTTGACTAGCTATCAGCTTTTAGTTGAGGAGTGCTTGAAATCTTCTGATCAATGTCCACAAAAAAATTATGCTGATTGCTGACCGCTGATTGCTTTATTAAGGTCGATATAGCCACAGAGGTAAGCCACTGGTAGAGACTTCAAATTCTACCCAGCTTTGAGCAGCCGATAATTTTGATGATACCTGATTATTGCTCAAAACTCGATTTAATAAAGATTTTGGTTTTTCTAAAGTACAACTTTCGGTTTTCTCTGGGTCTAAGTCTACCAGCTCACAGGCCCATTTTCTCGCATCTTCTTCTGTTCCTAAACGGTCAACCACACCTAACTCTAATGCTTGTTCTCCAGTAAAGATACGACCATCAGCAAAAGTTTTGACAGTTTCTACAGCTAAATTTCTAGCTTCGGCTACAGTTTGGACAAACTGGTGATAGCTCACATCTATTAAATCTTGGAGAATTTGCTTTTCTGGCTCTGTCATTTCTCGGTCAAAGGCTAATATATCTTTATATGGCCCAGATTTGACTACTTTAAAGGAAATTCCTATTCTTTCCAAAAGAGGTTCTATATTGTTACCCCGCAAAATTACTCCGATACTGCCAGTAATCGTCCCAGGATTAGACATAATATTTTGGGCACCCATGCCAATATAAACTCCCCCGGACGCTGAAATATTACCGAAGCTAGCAACAATCTTTACTTTCTCCTGCAACCTTTTCAGGGCGCTGTAGATTTCCTGAGAGTCAGCAACGGTACCCCCTGGACTATCTATCCTAAGCAACAGAGCCGGAAATTTTCTTTCTTCTACGGTTTTAAGTGCTTCTAAAACTCGTTTTCGGGTGTCACCAGCAATGGCACCATTAATTTCAATTCGAGCAATTTGTTTACGATACCGAGGCTTAAATGGCCAAATCATGCTTTTATTTAAGTCAAAAGTCTAAAATCATATAGCATAGACTTTTCAGCCTATATGCTTAACATATTCAAGTTAAATTGTCAATTAAGAGAATATCAATGAATATTTTAAAATTCTACTATATTTTCTCTATGATTTGGCAAATTAATAATCCTACATAATTTATAATTTTTCATCAAAATGTTACAATTTGTAAAAGTATATCAATAACTTAGTTAACCACAGGCCGAAAATCAAACCCAAATTTAACTATGCAACTAAAACTAACTAATTCAAAATTTCCCTTTGCCCCACTACTACTAATCGCACCTTTTTTCTTTTGGGGCACAGCAATGGTAGCAATGAAAGGAGTCATCCCTAACACCACACCATTTTTTATGGCAGGATTGCGTTTAGTGCCTGCAGGTATATTATTATTATTAGTGGGAATGATTCAGGGAAGACCACAACCACAAGGTAGAAAAGCTTGGTTATGGATTTTATTATTTGCCCTGGTAGATGGTGCTTTATTTCAAGGGTTTTTAGCTGAAGGATTAGTGAGAACAGGTGCTGGTTTAGGATCGGTAATGATTGATTCTCAACCTTTGGCAGTGGCAATTTTATGTTTATGGTTATTTCAAGAGAAAATTAGATTTTGGGGTTGGTTGGGGCTAGTTATTGGTGTTATTGGTATTAGTCTAATTGGTTTGCCAGATGAATTGATTTGGAATTTATTTAATCCTGAAACAATAGAATCATCTTTAGGAATTGAAAAATTGTTTCAGAGTGGAGAATGGCTAATGTTGCTAGCATCTCTATCTATGGCAGTGGGAACAGTATTAGTGCGTTGGGTTTGCAAATATAACGATCCAGTTATGGCAACTGGTTGGCATTTAATTTTAGGTGGTGTTCCATTACTTGCTATTTCCGCAGGGTTTGAGTCTGAGCAGTGGGTTAATATTGATCAGTATGGTTGGATAGCTATGGGTTATGCTGCTATTTTTGGTAGTGCTATCGCCTATGGTTTATTCTTTTATTTTGCTTCTTCGGGTAATCTTACCAGTTTAAGTGCTTTAACTTTTCTAACTCCAATTTTTGCTCTGTTGTTTGGTAATTTCTTTTTAGGAGAGGTTTTGAGTTCCCTGCAGTCTGTGGGAGTAGGTTTAACTATAGTGAGTATTTATTTGATTAATCAACGGGATGTGTTAGCGCAAAAGTTGAAATTTAGCAGTTTAATCAAAGAAGATGTTTCCGATACTACTGGCAAATTATTGAAACAGCCTCAACAGCAACCAGTTGAAATGAAGGTACAAGTTAGAGTTAAAATATCAGAGAAAATTTAACTAATACCATTTAACTAAATGGCTGTCATATATGAAGCTACCATTCTATAAATTTACAGGCCAATATATGTAACATATCTAAAGTGAAATGGTATAAGTAGTTAGATTTCGACTTAGGCGTTGCATAGAGTAAAGATCGAGAAAACTTATAGCGGTTTTCACAAAGGTAGACTACAAACAAAATATAAGTATGTTTGAAATTAGATAAGTTACAGCTCTGATAGTTGTATTCTATATTCTTGAAAACCGCTATAAGTAGTTGCCTATATTTACAATATGAGGGCTGGTTATCCATACTAAATAGTGTGATTATTTGATAATTGAGTTAATAATCAAATAATTATGAAAAATCTAAATCTTGTATCTATCCGTCAGGAAATTACCAGTAAATTGCCCGATATAAATATTGATTATCTTGATTGGTTAACATTTTTGATTGGTTTGTTGCCTAGTGTTGGTAAACCTGCTCAGGTAGCCAACAAGATTATTAATGAGCATCAAATTAATGAAAAATTTAAGAAATTGTGGGCAGAAATTCAGGATGTGAAAGAACGCTTAATTTCCATGAAAGATGGATTTGAACCCATTAGCTCAATCGGTACTCGTTCGCCTCAGTTAGTTGCTACTTGACCTTTTGCAAAGAAAATTTTCAAGTAAGTTACCAAGAATTAGAAGGGTTAGACTATTTTCACTGTAAATTGTGTGGTCAAGTTGGTTGTACTGATTTTTTCCACAATTTTTTCCACAAAATAGTCCTAATCAATTATTTCTTAGCTATAAATAGTCGGATTTTGACTGAATCAGATAGTTTACAGCCAGTTTATTAATACTCTATTCCATAGGAAAAGAGAACATGAGGCACATAAAATTATGTCTCTCAGACTTTTTATAATCTTTAAACAAAAGTTATTTGTCGCCAAAAAGTAAAATCTCTTTCTCTCGGAGTTAATTGTGAAGACTCATAACCTTCAACAATAGCAATCGGATCATTTTCAACTACAATTGTGGCTCCAACCTCGCCTTCCACAATATCAAAATCAGACTGAGTATCAAGTATTATTTGATCTCCATCAGATTGATCGAAATTTTGAATTACAGCAACTCCTTCACCCAGATAAAAAGTTGTTACCCCTGCGAAAAAACCACGACCATTAACACTTGCTGCTCCCAAAATAAAGTTATCTTGACCTGCACTTCCCACCAAAGTATCAAATTCGTTACTACCATCACTATATCTTGTAGTTGCCGAGGAAGTAAAGCCTTGAGATAGATTGACAAACTGATTAAACTCATCTGATGTTACTTCTCCGTCATTATTGAAGTCAGGACCTCCCAAACTCGGTCTGAAGCTGACATCAACACCATAAATATCTTTTTCTCCTTCCCCATATGCCAAAATTAAATCACTACCGGGAGTACCAGTAAAACGTGCAGAGCGTTGTTCAAATTGCCCATATTCTCTATAGTGAGCTTGAGCTGTGGGAAAAACACCATTATTAACTGCCTCAGCTACAGCAGAATTTTGTCCTAAATAAAATGAATCTACAAAACTGGTAGTCTGCAAATTTTCTGTACTACCAACTTGGATAAAATGAGAAAATCCACTTGCATAAGTACCTGTTTCTACTTGTGATGCTACATCACTATATTTTTGTAGGTAAAAAGTTTCATCATAGTCAGGACTTGTATTGCTGCGTCCCTCTTCATAAGCATAATTAATGAAATGTTCTAGTCCTGATACGAATATATTTGCTTGTACGATATTAGCTACATCGGGATTATTTTCTAAGTAGGTTGTTTCGTAGTAGTAACGGGAAACTTTTGTCCGTCCTTCTGCTAAACCGTAACGTTGAAAGTGATCTAATCCTGATGTTACTAAACCTTGAGTAATTGCTGCATTAATATCTGGATATTTTTGTAGATAATATTCCTCGTCAAAAATATCAAAGTTCATTGAATTTATCCTCTAAAGAAATAATACCATTTTTTTCTATTAAAACATAGATGATTTTCCTAATCCCTCAACCCTTGTTTCACAGCCAACTAGCAAACTCCGTAGTAAAGCGATCGCCTAAAATAGCATCCCGAATACGTTGAGTAAAACGAACTAATTCTGTGACATTATGGAGAGATAAAAGAGTATAACCTAAAGCTTCCTTAGCTCTAACCAAATGACTCAGATAAGCCCTACTAAAATTTTGACAACAATAACAAGGACAAGATTCGTCTAGTGGAGTAAAGTCTTCTTTAAATCGAGCATTTTTTAAATTCCACCGCTCACCCCTGACCAAAGCTGCCCCATGTCGCCCTAAACGAGTGGGAATTACACAATCAAATAAATCTACTCCACTAGCGATCGCCCGCACCATTTCTCGATAGGTACCAATTCCCATCAAATAACGTGGTTTGTTCTCTGGCAACAAAGGGGCTGTTACTTTAACGATATTATCTATCAAATCACCAGGTTCCCCCACACTCACCCCACCGATAGCATAGCCTGGTAAATCCAATTCTACTAACTGGTTTGCTGCTAAAGAGCGCAGCTCAGGAAAAACGCCACCTTGAACAATTCCAAATAAAGCTTGATCGCTGCGATGATGAGCTTCCATGCAACGTTTCAACCATCTATAGGTACGATTTGTTGCCAACTCTACCTCTTCCCTACTCGCTGGGTAAGGCGGACACTCATCAAAGGCCATAATTACATCTGCTCCTAATTCGTTCTGAATTTGGATAGAGCGCTCTGGAGTTAAATTAATAATACTGCCATCACGAGGAGAGCGAAACTTAACCCCTTCTTCGCTAATAGTTCTGATATCCCCCAAGCTAAATACTTGAAAACCTCCAGAATCTGTTAATACTGGACTATCCCAAGCCATAAATCTATGGATACCACCAGCTCTCGCTACAATACTTTCTCCTGGTTGCAAGTGTAGATGATAAGTATTAGCCAATATCATTTGAGCACCGGCTGCTTTTAACTGAGCAGGTGTGAGGGTTTTCACATTTGCTAAAGTCCCCACAGGCATAAATTTTGGTGTATCTACACTGCCATGAGGTGTCAAAAAAACCCCTGCACGGGCTTTCGTGTAGCGACAACGAGCCTGAGAATGAAAGGAAAAATTTTTGGACATGATAGTGGGTATTGGCGATTAGGAAATTTTAATGATTTTCTCTAGACTGAGAACAGTTTATATGGTTTCCGTTCTACTAAACTTACCCAAACTTACCCAAACATGATTGCATGAGTTTTGGAGCTAGCTTCCTGTTTTGCTGACCCAATGCTGCGCAAACATTGAAGACCACTGACCGCAGTCTGTAACTTATCTTCATCCACAGGCTTGAAATCGGTGGGAACTCCACCTACTGAACCACATAGGTTTCACTCGTTGACAGCGGCATTAAAGTCTCTGTCTGCTCTTGAACCCCAATGCCCTATTTTTCTCCTTTCTGTTAGAAGGGACAATCATCATCATCAAATTGCATATCCCAGTTTGATGACAAAACTTGATCCATTACTGCATCAAAAGCTGCAGCATTAAGATTTCGGGTAGCTTCTTCTTGCATCGGGTTTGATAAGGGAATCAATCTTAACTGGCGACCTTCTGTAATTAAATCAAAATATGTTTCCTGGTTTGGTGATTGTATCAGTTCTAGGTAGTCAAAACTGTAAACATTCAAATATATTGAATGGTTAGCAACCAGAGTTGAGCGTTGATGATCCGCAAATACTTCTAGTATGTATCCTTCTCCTTGACTTTGAATTTGGCCATCTTGAGTATGGATGTAGCGGACTCTGCCTAAATCTATTAACAATCTTTGCATATCACGCTTGTTGACAATAATGCCAGTGTCAATTATGCAAGGTGCAGATACCCTGTGGTTAAAATTGTTGGAACTCATATAGCAAAAGCCTCTGATTTGATTTAAGTTGATTGGAACAAAAAAATTGTTCTGAGTTGTGAGATAGTGCTATTCTTGTTCCAATTCTGGCACAGTTTTCCTGAGTATGAACTATTAATATATGCTTTAAGAGCATAGTTTCCATTTTAGGGTGATTATAAATTTAATTTTAAAAATCATATTATTTTTTATTACCACATAAAATTTACTTTGTCTACCGAAATATCACTTTAATTAATAATTATTTAAGTAAATATTAAAAATATTAAAATAACACCTAGTAATGGAAGGGCCAAGTCAAAAATTAATCGGTTACAGATATTGATCAAAGTCATACAGAATATTCTGGCGAATTTTGCTGCGGGAATCGCTTTTTATACTTGTTTACCAATACCTGATCACTGGCAATTGGAGTTTAGAGGTCTTGCTCGCTGGGCTCCTCTAATAGGAATAATCATCGGAAGTATTCTAGGACTAACTGATTTGGGGCTGCAAGTTTTGGGAATGCCTATCTTAACTAGATCGGCTGTGGTTGTTTTGGTTGGAGTTGCTTTAACTGGTGGTTTACACTTGGATGGGGTTATGGATACTGCTGATGGGTTGGCAGTGCTAGACCCTAAACGACGACTGGAAGTAATGGCTGATAGTGCTACGGGAGCTTTTGGAGCAATGGCAGCCATCGCCTTACTAATTTTAAAAATTACAGCTTTAACAGATTTAGATAGCGATCGCTGTTTAGTGCTTATGGCAGTGGCAGGTTGGGGTAGATGGGGGCAGTTAGTAGCCATTGTTCGTTATCCTTATCTTAAACCTACTGGAAAAGGAGCCTTCCACAAAGAAGAAACTTATTCTGTTTGGGATATTCTTGGAGGGCCATTTTTACTGCTGAATTTAAGCGGAATCCAAATTTTATTAGACCCTAACAGTTGGTTAATGGCTTGTGGTATGACAATAGGTGGAATAGCGATCGCTGGTCTCACTGGTGCATGGTTTAACCATCGCTTGGGCGGTCATACTGGTGATACTTACGGTGCTGTGGTTGAATGGACGGAAGCGTTACTTTTGTGTTTATTGGTTACTTTAGAAAGTTACTAATATTTAATACCATTGACATCTCCAGGGGTTGAAACACCCTGGATTCTGTGGGGAATCCACCACAAATGGGATAAATCCACATTTGCTTCAAGCCTGTCAACAGACTTCTAAACTCCTCGGCGTAAATCAAAAATTTAGCTGTGGGCCTACTTTTTTATAGCTTTCACGAGTGGTTTTACTCAATATTTTGGATCAATAAATCCCTGCTCTAGCTGCCTGCTTGCTTTCAGCCGTCGTAGGAAATCAATTCCCCGTCTCCTGTCCACCGGAATTTCACCGCACTAGCGCTCTTGTCATAGCGACAAACCTTGTTCCTTATTCCTCTAGTATAGCAGAATTTGACTCCGGGTTTTAACCCGCGTGTCGTTATTCTGCCAGCCGTTAAAACGGGCGCTGCGTACTTCCTTCCGACGCTTTTTATGTTTGATAAATGTTTTTTACAAAGACAGGATTTAAGTAAAATATTAAACTATACACCACTCGTAGGGACGGTTCGCGTTTGCGTAGCATTCCGGAACGGAAACCGCCCCTACAAGATATAGGGATTTTGCGTAAGTCCTGAAACAGTAAGAATAAGCAGGAACAAGGAATACGGTTTTAGTTGCACTATCTGATCGGGCTGATTTCTCTGTCTCCCCACACTTCCCATGATTCCCATTCCCATACTCTGCTTTTTCTCAGCAAACCCTAATTATTTACTTTTTGGTTGTATCCAAACTTTGATTCCCTCTACTCTTAGAGATTGATTGCGAGTGCCGCAGTATGCACCATTTGAATAAACTGGCAAATCTCCTCTATTTTGAACATGAGCTGTATAGAATACATCATAATTAGTACCTGTAGGACCAGTAAGTCGAATTGCAAATCCCTCTAGTCTCCGGACTCTACCACGTTCCCCTACTAATTTTCCAGCTTCTAACCAAGGAGTATCACCAACTCCAGAAATATTACCCATATACTCAAGATTTAATCCGGGAATGGGAGGTTCTATATTAATTTGAAAAGCTTCTACGCGAAAACCTTGGCCGCGAGTACCTGCATATTCCTGGGCGGCAAAAATGCGATCGCCTACATTTTGTATATGAACTAAAACTTTTAATCCTACTGAAACTCCTGGTGTTTGATTAACCAAATTGCGTGAACTTGTGCTATCTCCAAACATAATATTTGGTCTGTTAGTTGGAGGAGACTTTTTAGGTGGCTCGAAACCAGGAACAATAATAATTTCATCGACAGGTGCTGGAGGTGTGGGGTCTTCTAAAATCATCACATCTGGGTCATCAATAATTTTTTGATTGGGTTCTCCACCACCGGAGGGTACTACTATTAGAGGGGGAAGACTTTCTATATTTGATTTAGGTTGATCGGTGGCTTGACTAACAGATTGTTGAGATTTATCAAGTTCTTCGAGTGCAGGTAGTTTAATTCCAGATGCTTTTGGTGAGAAGTTTTCTGGTAGTGAGGTCTCGGAAATAGTTAATTTTCTTCTAGATATAGGTGCAATAAGTTTTTTTCCAAAAGCATTAGTCACTTTTTCTTCTAAGTTTAACCATTGGTCATCATCTAAATATTGTCCTTGTTGAATGAGTTTTAAAACTGCTGATAGTGGATGTGTACCTTCTATTAGAGCTTCAGCTTCAGCAGGTAATTTTGTTTGAGAGTTAGAAATTAGTTGATATAGTTCTTTTGCTTGTGCTTTGACTGTTTGTAGGGGAGGAAATTCTGGTTGTTCTTGATGAGCGATCGCCAAAATTTGATTGAGAATATGTAAGGCTTGTTGATGGGTTGGGGATTCTATTTTTGATGTAACGGTTTTGATTAGGTTTTCTAATTCTGGGAAGGAAGATATTGCCCCGGTGGGAATTTGAGATGACTTTGCTAATGTTAGACCTTGATCTTTGAGGTCAGCAAAGTTTCTGGAGTAGGCCCTAAGTTCTTCTATGAGGTTTTCTGAGGGAGGAGTTCCTGTGTTCTGTAGTTCTCTGGCGGCTAGAGATAGGCGAATACCTAGATTCGGAAAATTTTCTGATAGGGATGCTAGTTGTTTAAGCAAGTTTTGATGAGTTAGTTCCATGCTGTCTATCTATTTGTTTGGCCAATTTCTAAAGTAAGGCTATATTGAGTATTAGGTTGATATGTATTTATTGACACTCTCCTAAGTCAAGCATAGGGGATTTTTGGTTCACTTAGTTGGCTGAATTATGATGAGATTACTGATATTAGCCATCTGAGATACTTGTTTTGTCTAAGCCTTTTCTCTTAAATTTCAGTAATTTCACTAGGCCATTACCAAACTATTTGTCAATAATCTGTTATAACAGTTACAAAAGTTCTTGAAGAATTATGAATAAATTTATTGGCATATTATTTTCGTAGATCGGGGTGTTTTATGATTTTGATTCGTGAAGTTGTACAAGAAGCTCTCACAACTGGTTCTTTGACTGTAGTTGCTGAAGACAAGTTGAGCGTAATCTTTTCTAATAGAAATTATGATTTGGAAGATATGAATGCTTTGATGAGTTTACAGTTAGCAACTATGGCAGGTCATGTTAAGCAGGAATCTCAAGCATTGAATTAGTTAAATATAATGTTGTAATTCCTTTGATTTGATGAACATTTTACTTTTGATCAGATTGTTGCTTGAAAACCCGCACCATAATTTGAATTTGGTGTCGGGATTAATACCAACTAACTAATTTTTTATTCGGCTATTAATCTATTATTTTTTATTAATTTGTTTCTTGTTTGAGTTGATAATTTGATTGAGAAGTTAATACATCAAGTTCCCAAGTATAGCAATTCCCATACTGATGAAGTACACTAATTAGTTGTTTTAGGTGGTAGGTGGTAGGTGGTAGGTGGTAGGTGAACATTATTTGTTTCGCCTAGCAATTCCTATACTGGGTTTGGTATGATCATTGCTTGGTTTTAGGGAAAAGCGCATCTAGAAATACAATAGAAATAAAGATAGCTGTACCTGATTAGTCTGGGAAAGGCTATATATGAATTAGAGATATTAATATTGAAACTTCTCTAGTGGTGGAATATTCCGGCAATGGGTGTACATTACAAAAGTGGAATCTGCTGTATTTCTGTACTAATTAGTTTGTTACTAAAATATTTTTTTTGTCAATTATTGTAGTAGTAAGTCAAAGAAAGTATAGCAATTACCGCATCAGATGTGAGAATTGAGGTATTGCTTAAAAATCTAGAATCTAGCAGTTCTCATATTCATTTTTAGACATTTTTTGATTCTTCTCTGTTTCCTTTTATCTGTTCCCCGTTCCCTATTCCCTAAAAGTGTCTAATATCTCACGACTTAAATCATATTGCTATAGATTGTTTGAAAAAAAGATAAAAAATGGTGATTTGAGAAAAATACTAATTTGCCTATTGCAACTTTGATAGTAGAGGTGCTATCCTTAATTGAGAGTGAGGGCACGTAGCTCAGTGGATAGAGCATCAGATTCCGGTTCTGAGGGTCGGGGGTTCGAATCCCTCCGTGCTCGTTTTTTAAATTGAATATTAAGAAACTGGAGCTGAAATTAGTCTTCAGTCTTCTGTTGTTTTGTCTTGAACACCTTGAATAATTCTCGACAGTTCACTTTTCTCGTTAACTGAAATCCGAGTTGGAGAACCACTGATAACTCTTTCATAACTACGGAAGGAATCTTTAATTTCTGGACCCTTAGCAGTGATTACATACTCACGAATGCCTTTATCATGCCATGAACCACGCATTTTGAATACGTTAATGGCGCGGGACATCTCTCCTCTAATTTCTACATATTGCAACATTAAAATAGTATCTGTAATTGTAGAAATATGAGAATCTGTAATTGAGTGAGACCCCATAAACTGATCTGTTGTATTGGTAAAGAAACCTGTAATTTCTTCTTGTTTAGCAAAACCAGTTACACCTATTACAAATTGTCTAAAAGCATTATTACTTACTCCTCTTGCCAAAGCTGAAAGGGAGTCTATAGCAATTCTAGATGGTTTAAAATCAGCAATTTCTGATTTAATTATTTGTAAGTGGTCTTCTACTCCGGCTGATTCTGGGTAGCTACAAAGAATTCTTAATAACCCTTTTTCTTCTAGTTCTTCAAAATCTATTCCCCAGGAATAGGCGTTACGAAATAACTGGGCACGAGACTCTTCGTAAGCAAAAAGCATCGACCGTTCATTGTTCATACAACCGTTTTCTAAAAATTTACTTACTAATAAAGTTTTACCTGTACCAGTAGCACCAGTTGCTAGAATAATAGAGTCTTTGAAGAAACCACCGCCACACATTTGGTCGAGAATTTTGTCTCCACAGGAAACTCTAACATTTGAAGAACGTTGAGTTAGACGCATTGCACCTAGAGGGAATATATTTATACCATCATTGGTAATGGTAAAAGGATATTCTCCTTTCATGTGAGTTGTGCCTCTAAGTTTTAATATTTCCATAGTTCGACGTCTACGTTCACCTTCGAGAACGTTACGAACTATGACAACATTATCAGAAACAAATTCTTCTACTCCAAATCTTGCTACTGGTCCATATTCTTCTACTCTTTCTGTTGTCATAATGGTAGTTGCACCGACTTGTTTAAGTCGTGCAACTAAACGAAATATTTCTCTTCTAACTACAGAAGCAGCGTCGTATTGCTGAAATACTGCAGTTACTGAATCAATAGAAACTCTTTTGGCTTTATATTTACGAATAGCGTATTGAATTCTTTCAATTAAGGCAGATAAGTCAAAATTTCCCACAATATCTTGCCCTTCTGGATCTGGAGAAGCGTCTAAAATAAAAAGTTTTCCATTGTCAACTAGGCTTTGTAAATCCCAACCAAAACTATAAGCATTTTTAATAATATCGGCAGGAGATTCTTCAAAGGTTACAAAGACTCCTGGTTCATCAAAATAGGTAATTCCATTATAAATAAATTGAGCAGAAAATAATGTTTTGCCTGTTCCAGATGTACCACTAATTAATGTTGTCCTGCCAACTGGCATACCCCCATGACTGATGTCGTCAAATCCCTCTATCATGGTGCGAATTTTTTGTACTCCTACTTTTTCTATTTCGCTTTTTTTAACAGATTCACTATTTTGATTCATATCTTTAACAATAACAATGTGGGAAAAATTTGGTGATTGCTTCCTTTTAAGGAATGCGGGGTATTATAACTGTCTCAATCTAACAGATTTCTTGAATATTTAGATCACGAAATAAAAAAGTTGATTCAAATTAGAACCATAGCATAAGTTTCTACTAGGGGTGAAAAAATCCATGGCCTCGCGGAGGCGGGGGTAAAGCTTGTACCTGTGCAGACGGGTATCGAGCGGGGTAATGTTACAAATAAATTGGATAATTTCCAAACTGAATACAGCTATAGATATCTGATTAAGATTTATTCCCTACCTAAAACCTAAAACCTAGAATTTTTTTGTCAAAGATTTATCGAATTGGTATCAAAGGTTAAATTCGTCTTCATTTAGTTCTTCATAAAGTAAATCTAAGCCGATTAATACTTTTTCTCGGTCTGAAAGATCGCCGATAATTTTTCTTACAGGTGGAGGTAATATTTTAGATAAAGTAGGAGTGGCCAATATTTTGTCTTCTTCTGCTAACTGGGGATTTTTGAGTACATCTATAACTTTTAGGGCATAAACTCCCTGAAATTCTTGTTCTAGAATATCTTTTAGTGTTTTTAAAGCCCTGACTGAGTTAGGTGTATTTCCAGCTACGTACAGTTTTAATACATAGGTCTTTTTGAGAGAACTCATAGTTAGTTAGATTTCATTAATTGATAATTGATCAGGGATAATTGATAATTACAAGAAGGTTAAAACCGTTACGGAATTGAATATCAGGAAATATTATTTCTTTTCTTGGTCGATGGGATATGGCGTTTGCGCTCCGCAAAGCTCCGCTAACAGGAAGTGTCCCGGAGGGAAAGGAAACTCGCTCTTTCAGAGCCGCTCTGAAGCATCGCCATCCCGCCCTACGGGAAGCTCCGAAGATCGACCGCTTTTTTCCCTTAAAAGGGTCGGCTTTCAACCATAATTAATAATTAATTAATTATTAATAATTCGGTAATTTTTTTTAGGATAATATTCTTTGTCAATTGAGAAATAATTTGAATTTAATGTTTTTATTAGCAATAATTTGGTTGTAGTTGTAATATTTTTGTAAGCATTCAGCTATTAGCGGTCAGCTAGCATCTTTTCCTGCGGAATGCGGAGCTAACAGAGGAGCTTTGGTAACAGCAATAAAATATTTACCTAAATAGTTAAAGTAAGCTGATGATGTCTGCTTTTACCCAGACTTTTAATTATGGCACTACTTCAATCTTAATTCATCCTCCAAATGCAAAAAACGATGAACGCTGAAAGCTGATAGCTGATAGCTGAGGACTGAATGCTTATCTATTTTTTTGATCAATTGGCATCAAGATAATTTTTTATTTGAATACATTTTGTCTCCACTATTTTGCTTGACTATCGATTCATAATTGTAATTGTTAATCTATGGATATTTGATTAATTTTTTGTAGATATTGAAATAGCACTAAGCACTCAGTAGTCAGTAGTTAGCGGTCAGCGATTAGCTCTCAAGGCAGATGATGGGGGATTCAAACCTCCCGATTTTAGGTGATAGCTTGTTAAATCCATTATAATTAGAAGTTTAATTGAGAAATATTAGCTAAATATTCGGCAATATATTATCCAATCTTATCTTTATTTTGAATTTTGCCAATTATTTTTTACTTTTTTTTAATTAGTTAACATAAATGTATATAAATTATTAATTTTCTCTGGGTATAGAACGTCGATACATTTCGCATAAATGTGCGATTACATCTATCAAAGTTAATCGGTAATCTAGCAATATTTCTTCACCACGTCCTTCTATTTTTAATTGCTTGGAAAATTCATCCATTAAATCCATATGAATTTCTACAATATTTGTAACAGGAATATCTGCGAAAAAACTTAAGTTGACAAAAGCATCTATTTGATTATTAGCTGTATTATCCTCAGAGAAATAGCTTAGAACAATTTGACGATATTGTGACCTAAGTTGATCTAAAAACTTCTGGCGCTCTCCTGGAGGCATCTTTCTGATAAAATTTTTGGGATTCCTTTTGTAATATACACCGAGGTATCCTAATCTTTCCCGTAATTTTTCTGCTAATCTATTTTGCTGTTTACGAAGCATTTTTTTTGTGTTTTCATCAACACAAATTTGACTGGATTTTTGATATGGATCTGTTGATGAGTTACTACTAGCAGAAAGTTGCAGAAATAGTTTAATTGCTTGCTGAATATAAGCATCAATATAGTTAAGTTCCTGGATTGAGAGTAAGATTTCTGCTTGATGGTAAATAACATTTTGCTGGCTTTGTTTCTCTGCTTTGCTGACAAAATCACTATCAACTAACTGTTGTTTTTCCTGACTATTATCTATCTGAAGCTGTTGAATAATTATGGCTGGTAATAAAGTAGATTTTTCTTGTAACTGATGGATAATAGAGGTTAATTCGGAATATTCTTGGAGTATTAGACAATCTATGTTATGATTTTCTTCAACAAGCTGAAAAAATTCTCTAGGGGAATTGGTCAATGCTAACAAAAAGCGCTCGTTGCTCAGTAACTTAGTTACTGATGTCGCAAACTCGTCATCGTTCCAGTATATGCAAATAGAGAGTTGAGTAGACAAAGTTTCAGGTAAAATAGATAAATTAGGATTAACTGTAATATTTTGAATTTGAGAAATTTCCATTAGATTATAAAAAACTTAATATTATCTCAAACATTTAAAGAAATATTTTAATAAATATTAACATAATCAAACTCTATTTTGTAGCCTGGAGGCTAGCATTGTAAAGTATAGCCCGATAGAGAAATGGCTATAATTATGTTTCCTGATATCTGCACACTGTCATAACTGTTAATTTCTAATTTTTGTGATTATTGCCATTTCGTCTCGTCTAGTCTGTTATGGCTGGGAAATTCTAGCTAGTCCTAGAAAGAATAGGGGGTTTTGTCCCTAGTCTTGATTTATCTATGTTTTACTGAATTGTGGACAGAGGTGAGGGTAAAGGGTTTACTAAATTATGGCCGAAATTATTGTTAGATTGGTCAAGAGAGTCTTGTTAAGAATATAGATTTTAACTTACATACCCTAACTTCCCTAATTGTCATGTCAATCCCTTACACTACTTTAAAAAAATTTAGATTATCAATTCCAATTTGCCTGCATACAGAAAATCTAGAGGTCGTTTGGTCAATTTTTAGTAGAGGAAATTTTAATGAGTTGGTGATAGTTAATCAAGATTACCAACCTTTGGGATTAGTTTACTTGTATGAGTTTCTTCCTTTACTGATTGATGCTCGTCCTAAGTTACCCCTGGTGGCAGATGCTGATGACTATAATTATAAAATTATATCTGACATTAGGTCGCCTCAGACTGTTACGAAAAAGTTAAATTGGCAACAACCTTTATCTGAAATAACTTCATTGACCTTTGGTCGTGTGAGGATATTACCAGCAGAATTAAGTGTTGGTAATCTATGGAAATATTTAGTAAATTCCAGATCAGAGGTTGAGAGTAATAAAGAATATTCTATCCCTAGTCTTTGCGCTGGTAGTGTACCTATTGCCTTAGTAGATAATAATGGTAAATTTTTAGGCTTACTAGATAGCTTGCGTCTTTTAGAATTTATTGGCAGTATCCAGGAGAATAAACATCTACAATGGCCAGGAAAAAATCTGATCTCTTATAGAGAAAATAGTGAAGGGATATTTGCTAGAGGTACTAGTCATCAAGCATTTAGACCTGATCCCCAAATTGGGGTTGGCAACAAAAACTTGCAACTACAAAGTAAAGCAGATACTTCTTACTATCTTTCTGCGGTGATAGAACTATTAGAGAAAATGCCACTTCCTTTGATGTTACAAAGCAGTGAAGGAATAGTCCTTAATCAAAATCTAGCATGGCGTTCTCAAGTAGAAACAGAATCTGAATTTATGGAAGTTGCCGATGCGGTGGCCCGTTTGTCTCTATACAATACAAAATTACAATCTACACAAACAGAAATAGATATACCAGACTCTCTTTCCTTAATCAGAGAAAGTGTCACATTATCATGTCCAGCTACAACTAACTGGAGATTTTCTCCGACAAAACTTTTCCCAGAACAAGCTCAACTAGAAAGGTCAAAAACTTCATCTAGTTGGTGCTATCCAGGACCTCAACCAAATACATACATCTGTATCTGTCCCCAGGAAAATGGCCAAGAACGGGTATGGCAATTTAGTAGTCAACCATTGTTTGACCTAACGTTAGTTTTAGCTCAAGATATTACGGAACAACATTTGGTAGCTAGAGAACTGGAAGCTAAAAATGCTGATTTAATTCAGCTTAATCGACTTAAGGATGAATTTTTGGCCTGTGTTAGTCATGAGCTAAAAACGCCTTTAACTGCTGTACTTGGTTTATCTAATTTGTTGAAAGAGCAAACGTTAGGGAAACTGAATGAGCGTCAAGCTCGCTATGCTCAACTTATTCATCAAAGTGGCCGTCATTTAATGGCTGTGGTCAATGATATTCTAGATTTGACTCGCATAGAAACGGGCCAAATGGAGTTAAATCCAGAACCAGTTCAGATCAAGGCAGTTTGTCATCGAGCGTTTCAAGATGCTTTACAACTTCAACATCAAAAGCATGGTAAAAATCAATCTGCTTCGGTATTTCGTGAGTCAATAGAAGCCAAGTTTTCTTTGGAAATAGAATCAGGTCTAAATGTTTTAATTGCAGACGAATTACGTTTGCGCCAAATGTTGGTGAACTTATTATCGAATTCTCTCAAGTTTACTCCTTCAGATGGCAAAATGGGATTAAAAGTTAGTCTGTGGGAAAGATGGATAGCTTTTACAGTGTGGGATAATGGTATTGGTATACCGATAGATAAGCAACATTTGATTTTTCAGAAATTTCAACAGTTGGAAAATCCTCTGACTCGTGAGTTTGAAGGAACTGGTTTGGGTTTGGTTTTAACTCAACGCTTGGCTCGTTTACATGGTGGGGATATTACGTTTATTTCTGAAGAGCAAAAAGGTAGTGAATTTACTTTGATTTTACCTCCCAGTCCACCTCAAAAAGATTTAGAAACTGAGCCATCGGAAACAGATGATTATCTCCGAGAGCAAGGATTAATTCCTCATAAAACCACGGGAGCTAGTATTAAGAAACATCAGAAGTTACCAGTTAATAATTATCAATTACCTGTGGGAAATTATTGCTCTAGTTTAGTATTAATTGTGGAAACGGTTCCCAGGTTTATTGAAGATTTAACTAATCATTTAACTGCTTTAGGTTATCGAGTTGTGATTGCCCGTTCTGGTACGGAAGCAGTAGAAAAAGTCCGGAAGTTACAGCCAAAGTTAATTTTTCTCAATCCATTATTACCTCTTTTATCTGGTTGGGATGTATTAACTCTCCTGAAAACTGATTCTGATACTTGTCAAATTCCGATAATTATTACTGCAACTAGAGGTGATAAGGAACGAGGGGTAATTAATGGTGCTAATAATTTTTTAAGTTTGCCAGTACAACGGTTAGGATTAGAAAAGATATTGGCAGAGTATATGGAAGTTACAACGCCAAGTCCACCTCAAAAATTAGTGGTTCTACGTTTAATTCCAGGAAAGTATAATTTTGACAGTCAAACACAAGCAGAATCAATAAAAGAAATATCAATATCTGATGATAAATTTGTCTCACTTCCTGATGAATATAGAGTTATAGAAGTAGATGATTTAGCTCAAGCTAATTTACTGGCTAAAATTTGGCATCCCAATGTAATCTTAATCGAAAGAGTTAGTGATTCAGTAAATCCTGTTAAATTTATTAATCAGCTAAGTAAATATTCTACTTTGGCTGCTATTCCTTTAGTTACTTTAGACTATCAAACTACTCAAGCAGCTAATCAAGTTAAAGAACTTTCTGTATTTCCGTTTTTAGCTCTTGAAGAAGATGAAAATAATTTAGCAGAAAAAGCAGTTGAGTATACTGATTTAACATCTGCTTTATCCCAGGTAATTTCTATTGCTACAGGTATGAGTTGTAAACCAAGTATTTTAGTTATAGATGCAGCTACAATTCAGGATTTTGCTTCATCTTTCACAGATATTTTGTCTGAGCAAGAGGTAGTTAACTCTGCTAATCAAAATAAATGTTGGAATCAGATTTTTAAGTCTTCAGATTATCAATTTGTAAATGATTCATTAGTTACTTCAGAAGTTAGTCATCAAGACAGTATATATCCTCATCAAAAGTGGAGTGAAATTACTCTAGAAGGTGAAAAATATTTTGAACATACAAAGTTTTCAATTGATAGTACACAGGCATTAATTCAATATATTGAAACTTCTGGTTTTAGGGGGATAGTAAGTAAATCTTGGGTGGAAGTTTTGCAGCAGTTGCAAAATCAAAGTGTGGATTTACTGCTGATTTGTTTGGGGGGTAAACTACCTTCTGGCTTGGATAAAGCACTTTCTAGCTTAGAAGAAATTCTAGTAAAACCACCTATATTAGTTTGGGAATGTTGTAATTATCAACTTCCCCAAAATATAACAGCAGAAAAGTTAAATTTGGTATTGAGTAAAATAGCTACTAAAATTTTACCTTCTTCTTTATCTATAGCAGAGCTTTTAGAGGAAATTAAGAACAATGTATATGAGTAATTTGTCAAATAATCAATTATCCAGTCTTGTATTAGCTGGTAAGTTCCACACCAATTAAAAAAAAAGAATGTGATGCTTGAGCAAACTGCAACTCTTAACTAATTAATCAAGTTTTTCGGCTTTATCCCTTTGATAACCAGCGTTTTTCTTTGTTTTTCCTCTGATTTCACCACACCTAAAACTCCACACCCAAAACCCAAGATTGATAATATTTGTAGCAAACATTTATCAAATTGGGATTACTCTTTGCTGTACTAATTATTAGAAAAAAGATGTTTGGGAACCTTTCCTAACTGATAAGCACCACGACTATCAAGATACTGATATTCTCCTGGTTTTAATCCTGCATGAATAAACTTTTTTGGATACCCAATAAGTACAACATTACCATTAGCATCTTTTTGAACCAGTTTCTCTAAATATTCTCTAGCATTTGTAGCGCGTCGGAAAAAGGCTACTGGTTCCTGGGTATAAAAAACCAAGCTAGGTTTTTCAAAACTAATCATAACTATTTCTTCCCCTGGTTTTTTTACTTCTACAATAGTTTGAGCTAACTGTCTTAGGGGTAGCTGACGTTCTTGATCGACTAAAAACATCACAGGATTAATAACAAAAATTAGACAAGCTATTAATCCCAGAAAATTAGCACTCCAAATCCAAGAAATATATCTTGTTCTCAACAAAAATCCAATCACTATTGCTGTAATTATCCAGATTAATCCACCCTGAATTAATAAACGTGACTGTTTGATTAACTCTGGAAAATATGGCATGGCTGGGTCTCCATCTAGCCAATTAAAACTTAGCATAATTCCTACTGCGACAATCAGCAAAAAAATTATATTAGCGATAATTGAATAAGATAAAAAATTACTAATATATTTAAAATTAACTTCTATATTTTTAACTGATTTTGAAACAGCTTTGACAGAGTTATTTGGGAAATCATTTTTATGGTTAGGTTCTAAAGTTCCATTAATAATAATTTCACTCCAAAATAGAGCTACTAATATTGCTGAGGCAGGCATTAATGGTAAAACATAACTAGGTAATTTCGTAACAGCTATACTAAAGAAAGCAAAAATACAAATAAACCAGAAAAAAGCAAATAAACCTAACTGTTGACTTCGAGGTTTTCTGCGCCAATAACGAAGTTGCCAAAATCTAGTTTTTGTTATAGCTATTGGCAAATAAATAGACCAAGGAGCAAAACCAATTAGTATCACCAAAAAGTAAAAGTACCAAGGTGCTTCATGGTGGTTAACAACACTGGTAAAACGTTCAAGATTGTGATAACCAAAAAATGTATCAATATAATCTTTACCATGAGCTAAAGTAATTAAAAGATACCAAGGTAAGGTAATAGTAAAAATAATCAAGCTACCGCGGAAAATTTTGATTTCTTGCCAGACTTGAAAAAAATTTCCTACATATAATAAGAACGAACCAATAATTAGAGCAGGTAAAACAATGCCAATAGGACCTTTAGCAAGAATAGCGAAAGAAATTAGCACATAAAATGCTAAATACCACCGATTAAATTTTGTAGATTTTCTAGACTGAGATAAATTTTTGGGTTTAGGAATTGTGCTATTCTTTTCTGGCTGAATGTGATTTAATTTAGTAATCTGATTATTTGCTGATTCTGAAGCATATCCTATAAAAAAAGCTAACAGTGCTGAACACATACAGCCTGTTAATAACATATCAGAAACTCCAATTCGTCCCCAAGCAATGGTTTCTGGATTTAAGGCAATCATAGCACCACCAATCCAGGCAATTAGTAATTGGATCATCAAAGATTTTTGATTGGGAATAGATATTCGATCGCCTAGATGATAGTGACCATATTTATATAAAGTATAAAAGCCAAAACACATTAGGGCAGTTGCAGATATGGCTGAGGGTAAACGGACTGCCCACTCGTTCACCCCTATAATATGGTAGGCGATCGCCATTAACCAATAAATTAGAGGTGGTTTGTCAAAACGGGTTTCGCCATTGAAATAAGGCGTTACCCAATCTCCTGTTTCTGCCATTTGACGAGCTGCTTCAGCAAATAGTGGTTCTGTTTCATCAATTAGGCCAATATTACCCAGGTTACAAAAGAAGGCTAACCAAGTAAGTAAGGATAGCCATAAACAGGAAAGTCCCCAGATCAGAAGATAATTTTTTGGTTGATTTTTCAACCAGTGAATAATTTCTCGCTTTTGTATTAATTTCATTTAGATTTAGTGGTTTGTTATAAGTCTTAATCCCAAACCTAATTTAGCGATAAATTGGACTTATGACTACTCAGCAGGGAAGTTATTATCGGGTTTTACACAACTCATTCCTTCAAAAGTTAAAATATAGGGTTTCTCAGATTAATGAGATACAATATTTTTTTTATTACCTATTCCCAATTAAAATTTTGCTAGTGACTCCTGACTCCTAAAAATTCCCTAGCTATTTGTAGCAAATATTTATCAAATTGGTATTAAGTATCAATATAGCAATCTTATATGAATTGTGAGATTTTGTAGCCTCTTAAATCACAGGCAAGAAATCGTTAGGAAATAACTGTATCTTAGAAAGATTAAAACTACTATATTCTCGACTTTTAGGGAACAGTAAAATTATCACAGATGAATTCCTGATTACTATATTTTGATTTTTTTATGGTTGTAAAACTAACTGCCATTCATTAGTTTCTTGGCTCCAAACTGGGGAATTAGTTTCTCCTACTACATACGGTCCCCAATATAAACGAGACCCATCTTGAGCAAATACAACTAAGATATCTCCAGGTTTCAAAGTTAATTTTTCTTCTGGTAAAGACAGTATTAACCCTCGCTCACTACCTTCTCTGGGTGCAAAATCCCAGTGAGCAGATTTTTGGTAAGATTGAGCAGAAGATTTTGCTAGTAGTGCTACACGAACTGGGCGAGTTGTACAGTTACTTACTCTAAAATTTCCTTGCTTAGTTTTGATTATGGATGGTTTTAAAGTAGTTATTGGCAGTTGACATTTCTGAGTTTTTTCTGTTGGGAATTTTGGTAAAGATTTTGGTTCAGGAACTTGTGATAAGGGAGATTTTGATCTAGATAATGTTGTTGGTCTTGGTACTGTTGCAGAATCGTTTGAATTCCAGGATATTGTTAGTTGAAATCTACCTGCAAATAATCCTAAGAGAAAGCATACTAAAGCAATCATAATTTGTGAGTAAGGTTGAAATTTCATCTTAATAGTTAAATATTTATATTTATTTCTGAAGTTTTGGTTATATAGTATCCCTATTTTGGTTGTGAAAAATATCTGAGAAAAAGGGAATAGGGAACAGGACTAAGAATGTCATAAATTTTATCTATTTATAAACATTTCCTGCAGAATGCTGCGCCAACAGCTGTCAGCAATTAGCTATCAGTTATTAAGTTATTCTTATACCATTTCTCGATTAAGTTGCACTTAATATAGCAATCCGCGCATAGGTTGCGGGTAATCAAAAAGTAGATAAAAAAACTGAAACTCCCACTTGTTCCCTGTTCCCTGTTCCCTGTTCCCTGTTCCCTAAAAGTGGTAAGATTTTTATACACAAATAAAATAGGATTGCTATATAAAGATGAGAATAGTCAGTTTAATAAGGTCTTAGCAACAATTATTAAGCGCATTATTACAGAGAAATGGTATTAGCTATAAGCGGTAAGAGTATTGATACTATTGAGAAATAATTAAAAGTATAGATGGGAGCTAAATTGTTGATTTTAGCAGTTTTGTGATTTCCATCATACCTGAAAGATAACCAGCGATATAGTTGAATGCTTACATCTATTTTTTGAATTTTTACAAATGAGTTAGGATTGCTAGAATTGGTTAAGTTAATTAAAAATATATCAGCTACGGAAACCGTATTACTAATTTTTTTTATGGATAAATCAAGGAATATTTTTGAGAATAATATGATTTGAGGAAATAAATCTAATTTTTAGCAAAATTGTTGATAGGAGAGTAGATGATTAATTTAAGCATTAAGAGATTAGAACCTGAGCCATATATATTATTTATTAGACATCTCTAATAATAAAAAATCAAATCAATTATCGGATATAAATCATCAATAATTTTTTGCATAATCCCTAGTTCCTACTCCCTCTTTTCTGGAGATACCTATTTATTTATATAATGCATCACAGGTATTATTGATAGACTGTTTCTTTGATTTTTTATGTAAGCTGTTGTGCATTTAAAGCAGTTATTTGTTATATGCTTAATTAAAATTCTGAATTGCTAAGACGCATTTAAAATGAGTCTTAGCTGATGACACCTTCTATCTTTGACTCTATGAAATTTAGCAGAAATTTTAGCAGTTTGGTATTAGTTGTTGGGGAAGTTGTGAATAGCACTATGCTCACGACCTTATTGACCTAAGCTATAATAGCCTGCTATTGTGTTATGCTAGTCCAAATAAATATTTTTCACTTGAGAATTTAAAAATAAATTTAACTTAGATATTTATGCAAAGTACCCGTCTCAATCGACTGCTGAATGTTGTTATTGAGAGGTTTAAACAATGGTTGCGTAATCCTTGGCGTCGAATCTCTCTGTTGGTTATTAGCTTGTTGTTTGGTAATTTTGTGGCAACGGCAGTTTCTACTATTGCTGGACAAGAAGGTTATTTGGATGTTATTTATGCTTTAATCTGCCTACTTATTACTGAAATCTTAAACTGGTTTGCTTATGGTAGTAGGGGAAAAATAGAACGCACTTTAGGTATAGATATTTTGAATGGTTTTAAAATTGGTTTTACTTATGGGTTATTTTTGGAAGCTTTTAAGCTAGGTTCTTAGATTTCAAGAATATCAGGAATAAAAATTTAGTTGTTAGTAGTAAAACAGATTTTATATCAAGTTTTAATAAATCTGTAAAATCAATTATATTTATTGACTTCACTTACTTTCAGAATGCCAAAATAAACAAAATTAATGTCATCTGATAATTTATCTATACTCCAGATTTTAAAATTATTGCAGCAAGGAAAGTTACTCGGAAACAAAGCATGGCAAATCTTAGAAGCTGCAGAATTAATCGATGAAAAACGCGCTTTGGTTTTTGATATTACTTCAGCTAATGTAAAAGAAGTAATTAAGCAGCGATCGCTTTTATTTCAATCTGTAATTATTGATGCTAATAAATTGCCTTTAGCGGATAATAATAATTTCCAAACTTTGTGGCATTTGTGGTTGCCTTTAGCTATGAAATTAGCAAAGGAATGTCAACAGTTAAATTTACCATTAATTTACGGAATTTTAGGAAGTCAAGGAACTGGTAAAACAACTTTAGCAAAGATTTTAATCTTAATTATAGCCAAACTTGGCTATAATGCCATTACTATTTCTCTTGATGATATTTATAAAACTTATGCTGAACGCCAACTTTTACAAAAGCAAGATTCTCGATTAATTTGGCGCGGTCCACCAGGAACCCATGATATTAGTTTGGGTGTAGAAGTTTTAGATAAATTACGCCAATCTGGTGATAAACTTTCTGGTTATTTAATTTCAATTCCTAGATTTAATAAGTCTCTTTTTAATGGTGCTGGCGATAGAATTAAACCAGACCAAGTAAGTAATGTTGATATTATTTTGTTTGAGGGTTGGTTTGTTGGGGTAAGACCAATTAATGATACTATTTTTGATAATCCACCACTACCTATTATTACAGAGGCAGATCGAAAATTTGCCCGTGATATGAATCTTAAACTAACAGAATATCTACCTCTTTGGGAAAGGTTAGATAGGTTAATGGTTTTGTATCCTACTGATTATCGTTTTTCTAAACAATGGCGACAACAAGCAGAACAAGAAATGATTTCTTCGGGAAAGTCGGGAATGAAAGATAATGAAGTTGAGCAGTTTGTTGAGTATTTCTGGAAAGCTTTACATCCAGAATTGTTTATTAAACCACTGATAGAAAATCCTGAATTTGTTGATTTAGTAATAGAAATTAATGCTGACCATTCAATGGAAAAAATTTCTCAACCGGGAGGCTAGGTTTAGAGGATATTTTCACTAGGTTATCATTAGTTTTCTACATTCGTTTGTTTGAGG
>JAAUYJ010187550.1_pt1 | contig 26835 bp, 24 predicted proteins | sample 7278031 | NCBI WGS metagenome assembly JAAUYJ01 (sample SAMN14350222, study PRJNA611818) | marine sediment metagenome | isolation source: surface marine sediment (1.8m) | place: French Polynesia: Moorea | collected 2018-08 | reverse complement strand
ATATATTGGTCGGGCTTTATCCGCACGCTAAAACCTTGGGGGTACTCACCTACGGTTCGATGCGTCCCCCTCGTTTATAGCGTGGGACTTAGCCCGACATCCCAGTTAAAACTCGATCAAATTTGGCCTAGAGAACTTGCAAAAGCTTTTCAAAGTCGTGGGTGGATTAATCTATCCACGATTTTAATTCCCTGTTTGGCGTGAGTTCGGGGTTATTCTTTTTTAAACGAGATAATGAGGGTTTGAGACTGCTGATTTTAGTAAGTTGTCTCCAAATTGCCCTATATCGAACTCAGGTTGTTTGACTATGAAACCATCTTTTTTTCCACTGACTACTAGGTTCAAGGGAACTTGTCTGTTGTTCTTTTTGCCTTCTTTCCCTTATTCTGTCGGCCATATCGGTTAAATTAGGGTCACGATAGGGAATGGATGCACGGGTTTGTAAATGTTCTCTTTCTTGCTGTGATAGAGGTGGTAGATTTTCGCCATTCCAGTTGGCAATTGTTCCTGGCGATCGCCTGCCTATACTTCTAGTTGCTCCTATTTTTAGTCCGGCTAATTGTAGAGAAGTTCTCACAGAAGCTGCACAGGAATAAGTTGCTAGATAACCATTTTTATTTAAACATTGAGAGACGAATTTGAGAAAATTTACTGTCCAAAGTTGAGGACATTTAGGAGGAGAAAATGGATCTAAAAAAATAGCATCTGCTTTAAATTCATTTTGGATTACTGTCTGTATTGTTTGTCTTGCATCCCCTAATAAAAGCTGAGCATTAAGGTTCTTATCTTGAACTTTATAAATTGTACTCAAGATTTTTAAATAATTAATAGTAGTCTCAGAAAAATCATTTAATAATTTAGTATTAATAGCTTCTAAACAAACATTAATATCGTTTTCTAACGCCAATAACTCTATTTTTATGTTAGGATTTATTGTCCAAATATTATCTAAAGCAGCCGCAGTATTGTAGCCTAATCCGTAACAAATATCAAGGATTTTAATGTTGTCTTGATTCTTCGCTTTTTCTTTTAATTGACAAGGTTCAATAAACTTATATTGTGCTTCTTGTTTAGCTCCTGAATGGGAGTGAAATAATTCATCAAACTCCTCAGAATAAAAGGTGTAAGAGCCGTCATCAGTAGGTTGAGGAGTAAACATGATTTTATACTCAAAAATGTCTATCAATTATTTTTGTAAGGTGGGCAATTTTTCTACATTATAAGTAGCTTAAATATAGCGTTTCTCAACCTCATATGAAATCCTGTTCAATAGCATAGGTTAGGATGAGGTAAGCAGGGAGAAGCAGGGGAAGATAGATTTACGATAGCAATTTAACGTTTACTGATTAAGCGGATTTGATATCATGAAATACACTTATGTCTTCTTCCCAAACTCGGAACTCCCAAAACTAACAAATTTTGTACCTAACAAGTATGGGAAATGCTATATTACCCTAATTGAACCACCCTACGGCTACAAAAATTTGCCTATCAACAATCAGTTAAAGAACTTTTTTCAAAGCTTCTAGTAACAATAAAACATTTTCAGGGCGAGAATTATACCCCATTAAACCGATCCGCCAAACCTTACCTGCTAACTCACCTAAACCTCCACCTATCTCAATATTATACTCTTTTAAGAGATAACTAGAAACTGCTTTCCCATTAACGCCGTCGGGAATGCGAACGGTGGTTAATGTTGGCAGACGAAACTGCTTTTCAACATGACAAACTAATCCTAATTTTTCTAATCCTTCCCATAACAATTCTGCATTTTGTTGATGTCGTTGCCAACAATTTTCTAATCCTTCTTCTAGGATTAAAGATAAGGCTTCTCGTAAGCCATAATTCATATTACAAGGGGCGGTGTGATGGTATTTTCTTGGCTCTCCCCAATACTGACTTAATAGATTCATATCCAAATACCAATTGGATACTTTAGTTGTCCGTTTTGCTAATTTTTCTCTGGCACGATCGCTCATGGTAAAAGGAGAAAGTCCTGGGGGACACCCTAAACCTTTTTGACTACAACTATAAGCTAAATCTACACCCCATTGATCAGTATAAAAAGGAACACCTCCTAAACTGGTGACAGCATCAACTAATAATAAACAATCATGTTCTCGACACAACTCTCCTACCCCTTCTAAGGGTTGTCTAACCCCCGTGGAAGTCTCGGCATTAACTAACCCTAGAATAGCGGGTTTATGGGTTTCTAGAGCCTCTTTTAATTCGCTTAAACTAAAATTTTCACCCCAAGGTTTGCTAATGGTTTTCACGTCTGCACCATAACGGGTGGCCATATCTACTAAACGGTGGCCAAAATAACCCATAACGCCAATTAATACCACATCGCCTGGTTCAACCACATTGGCTAAAGTTGCTTCCATTCCAGCACTTCCTGTTCCACTAATGGAGATGGTTAGTTCATTTTCTGTTTGCCAGACATACCTTAATAAACCTTGGATCTCATCCATCATTTGCAGATAAAAGGGATCTAGATGACCAATAGCTGGTAAACTCATGGCTGCTAAAATGCGGGGGTTGGCATTAGAGGGACCGGGTCCTAAGAGTAAACGAGGGGGAATGGTTAAAGGTTGAGGTTGAGATGGGAGAGTCATGGTTTAAGTTTGCTTTAAGAATAGGGTTATTTTAACCGAATGTCGGGCAGAATTCCCTAAAGTTCTATAACTTGGGGAGCAATAACCGACCAATAAATTAACGGTGCAGTGTCCTCATTTATTAGTTTCTAGTCTTCCTGATTGATTTTTGAGATATTCTTTGACCCAAATTAATTAATTCTCAATTCTTAATTCTGCATTCTCAATTCTTCACTAAAAAAAGGTGGGCAGTTTGCCCACCCAACAGTTAACTTACAACAAAAAATTTGATTATTTAACGGCCAACCGTCAGGGAACTACACCCAATGTTAGAAATGCTATCATCGGGCATTATTGCGCCACATAAGTTGGTATTAGTTAAGTTAGAATCGGCTAAATTGGCATTGTGAAGATTAGCAGATGCGAGGTTAGCTTCACTCATGTTAGTATCTTGCAATTGGGCTGAGTCGAGAACAGCGTCTCTAAAGTTGACACCGACTAAATAAGAGGAATTGACAATGGTTCCCGTTAAGTCAGCGTCACTGAAATCAGCGTCTTCCATATTAATCTCAGTTAGCCGAGCATTGACTAAACTAGCATTACTGAAATTACTATTAACGAGATAAGAAAGATGGAAATCAGCTTCTGCTAAATTAGCATTACTGAAATTAACCCCTTCCATATTAATGTCTGATAGACGGGCTGCGGTTAAATCTGCATCTCTGAAATCCGTGTTAACTAAGTAAGCATGGTGCAGATTTGAGTTTTCTAGGTTAGCATCTCGTAGGTTAGATTCATTAAGGTTGATGTCTTGTAGGTTAGCATTGGCTAAGTTTGCCCCTTCTAGATTGGCGTAACTGACATCTGCGTTATAAGCAGAGGCTTCGGGGATGACAATCTCTCCAACCACACCTAAAACAGCACCAGGAATGGCGAAGGGAACAGCCATTAAGGCTGCATTAAAAGCAGATTTACTGGTACTATTTCTAGGATAGTCGGTGGAAAAATCCGTATAGGAAAGATCCGCATCTCTTAAGTTGGCTTCTTTGAGTTTAATACCCCGTAAGTAGGCCCCTCTTAAATCTGCATTACGAAGGTTAGAACCTGTGAGGATGGAGCGTTCCCCATCATGAAGGGTAAGATCGGCACTGCGAAGGTTAGCTCCCTCTAAATCAGCATTGGCCATCAATATTCCTCTCATTTGGGCATTTTCTAGGTCAGCATATCTTAAGCTCACCCCATCCATGTCTGCGTTGACTAAGTTTGCTCCTTCTAAATTGGCTCGATCTAAATTTGCGTTATGGAGTTTGGTGTTGATGAGATTGGCTTCTTGCAGATTTGCACCCCTTAAGTCTAAGTCTCGTAAATCAGCGTCTTGCAAGTCGCAAGCCACACAATTGCCGGTTTCTATTAATGTTTGTAAATCTTCGGCGTTTTCTGCCCTAACCATTGGGGTTAAGACTAAAGACGTTAATATGAGAATTCCTGTAAGGGTTTTCATTGTCTTCCTCTTCACTTTTATAGATAATCTGTGTTCTGGATTTAATGGAAAAAAATTACTAAAGTTAACTGAAAATTATGTCCTGATACGCTTTTTATGTTTATATACAAACTTTAGACTAAATCATCCTTAAAAAAGGCCAAGTCCCCCCGGCAATCAAGTCATCTTCCTTGATCTCTTGGAAACATCATGTTAAGATTAGGGGGTGTTAAATCCTAATTTAGCCTCGTCCTCACGGCCACTTCACTTATCAGGCTTTCTATTTCAATTATGTGGCTTCTTATACGAAAACCCCTAGGAAATATTAAGAAAGTTCATAGTTTTATACATTACTTAAAAAAAGATGATAGATAGATTGGTCTGAGTGATCGAGTAGTAAAATTGGGAAGAAAAAACAATTTTGGTACGTTTTTGATGTCTTCTTCCTCTCCTGATGCTAATTTGATTGACGCAATCCCTGTAGAGAAAATCCGCTATAATGAGCAGGGGTTAGTACCAGCGATCGCCCAAGATTATCTAGATGGGACCGTGTTAATGATGGCTTGGATGAACGAAGAATCATTACAAAAAACCTTAGAAACGGGAGAGGCTTGGTACTGGAGTCGCTCGCGAAAGGAATTATGGCATAAAGGGGCAACTTCTGGTCATATTCAAAAGGTAAAATCGATGCGATATGATTGTGATAGTGATGCCCTTTTAATGAGTATTGAACAAGTGGGAGATATTGCTTGTCATACGGGAGAAAGAAGCTGTTTTCATCAAGTGGAAGAGGACAAAAAAATAGCTCCTCCTGCTGATACTTTATCTGGACTTTATCAGGTTATTTGTCAACGAAGAGATCAACCTATAGAAGGATCTTATACTCGTAAATTATTGGCGGGTGGGGATAATAAAATACTCAAAAAAATAGGTGAAGAAGCTGCTGAAGTAGTTATGGCTTGTAAAGATGATGAAAAAGAGGAAATTGCTGCAGAAGTAGCGGATCTTTTTTATCATACGTTAGTAGCTTTATCTTACCATCATGTGGATATTAAGGATGTTTATCGTAAGTTACAAGAAAGACGGAAATAATGGAGAATTTAGAATGGAGAATTTAGAATTTAGAATTGAGAATTTAGAATTGAGAATTTAGAATTTAGAATGGAGAATTGAGAATGGAGAATGGAGAATTTAGAATTGAGGATGAGAAAAAATAATTTGGTTAGAGAGAAATCCTTTGCTTTTGCTTTGAGGATAGTTGAACTTTATCAATATTTAACTACACAGAAAAAAGAATATGTTTTAAGTAAACAACTGTTAAGAAGTGGGACGGCTATCGGGGCTTTAGTGAGAGAATCAGAACATGCTGAAAGTAGGGCCGATTTTATTCATAAATTATCCATTGCTTTAAAAGAAGCTAATGAATCAGATTATTGGCTAGAATTATTATGTCAGTCGGATTATCTTGATAAGATAGGTTATAAATCTATATATCAAGACTGAGATGAAATTATTAGACTTCTTGTTTCTAGCATCAAAACTTCCAAGAAAAATACCTAATAAACTAAAGATTATTGGGAACATTTTTACTGAGCTTTAGTCTAGTCATTTTTGGTAGTAAATTAATCAGACTGCTCCTTCCTAGAAAGGAAAATACAAAATATAAACAATCTCCTATTTTGTTTGTATTGCTATAATTTTGCATCAATGTTATGAAACTTTTAGAAAATAAGTATTTTTGGTGTTTTTGTTTTACTTTGATTTTTCTCTTATCATTAGACTTTTGGCATTGGCATATTTTCACCAATAATTTTATTCTATTTTTGCCAACATGGTTTTTTTATTTTACGGCATTACAAATCATTCTCACAGCTAGTTTTTATCTTTTTACTCTTAAGTTTTGGAAAGATTAATTCTAAATTACCCATTCTCAATTCTCAATTCTCAATTCTCAATTCTGCATTCTCCATTCTCCATTATGTTAATTCCTTATTTAATCATTTGCTTCTATTTATTAGCAACATTATTGGTGGGATTTTTATCCTATCAACAACAAGAAAACACGGCTGAAGATTATTTTTTAGCGAATCGGAAACTCGGCAATATTGTTCTATTCTTTACATTAATCGCCACTAATTTTAGTTCTTTTTTCTTCTTAGGATTTGCAGGAGAAGGCTATCGTATTGGTATTAGTTATTATCCCATGATGGCATTTGGCACAGGGTTTGCAGCTTTATCTTTTTATTATATTGGGTATCAAGTTTGGAAACTAGGAAAACAATATCATTTTATTACCCCTGCTGAATTGATTGATTTTCGCTTTAATAATCCCCCTTTAAAAGTGTTATTTTTGGCAGTAATGGTGATTTTTACTTTACCTTATTTGGCTTTACAACCCATTGGGGCTGGTTATCTGTTAGAAAATTTGACCAATGGACAAATTCCCTATTTTTTCGGGGCAACCTTTTTAACTATTATTATTGTCATTTATGTCTTAATGGGAGGAATGAGAAGTGTGGCTTTAACCGATGTTTTACAAGGTATTTTAATGTTTATTTTAATGATCACTGCTTTTGTAGTCATCGCTCATAATCTTGGAGGTTTTGCTAACATCACCAAAGAAACTTATACGTTGAAACCGGAACTTTTTTCCCGCTCAGGAGTGGGAGACTTTTTCACTGAGAAAAAGTGGTTTAGTTTCATAGCTTTATGGAGTTTAACATTACCGATGTTTCCCCAGATGTTTATGCGGTTTTATACGGCAAAAACATCTCAATCTCTAAAAATTTCAACCCTTTTATATCCTGTCATTACTGGTGTTTTATTTATTTGTCCGGTGATGATAGGGGTGTGGGGCAATACTGTTTTTCCTAGTTTGGAAGGAAAAGAAGCGGATCAAATTTTACCGATGATGTTATCTGAATATACACCTTTATGGTTGAATTCAATTATTATGGTAGGAGCTTTAGCTTCTTTTATGTCTACCTTAGATTCTCAATTATTATCCCTAAGTTCTATTATTACTAGAGATATTTATTTACCTTACATTCATCCCCAGGCTTCTCTTAAACAACAAACATTAATTGGCAGAATAGTGATTATTATTCTAGCAATTATTGGTTTAATAATAGCCTATCAACCTCCCAGTACCATATTTATTATTGCTACACAAACTTTTACGGGACTTACGGTATTATTTCCCACTGTTATTGCTGCATTATACAGCAAAAATATCAAAGGGGTAAGTTGTCTAGTCTCAATCATTGTGGGAGAATTAATAGTGATAGGCTTTCAGTTTAATTGGTTGCCTTCTTATTTAACGTTTGGCTTTCTTCCTGTTATTCCTGTTGTTGTTATATCTTCGTCAATTATTGTGGTAGGAGGTATAGTAAACGGAAGGGCTAACAACGGTTAACCCCTAGATAAATTTATTGAATAACCCTACCGTGTATACGGGTAGGGATTCTTTATGCGGACAACGCAAAGGCGTATCCAATTGCCTCTAATACCTCACCCCATAGGGTTTGGCTTTACTTTCTTTTCTTCTCTGTTATGAGAGACTTAGCTTTGGTGCTAATAGGGTTTGATTTTTAGCTTAGTTTCGACCCCTGAGCATTTTCGCTACTCAAAGTAGGTACTAGGCGGTTGTGTCCCTGTATTGCAACAGTGCTTTTATATTTATAATAGCTTAATTCTTTTTGTTAATGGACGCGCGAGCGGTCTATATTTTGGTCGCCATTCATCCCTAACTTTTAGAAGATTAGGGTATTCTGGCGACATCAGGATAAATTGAGCTAAAAACCCATCACCTCAGCCACTTGAGACAACTCAGGTTTGACCCCAGATTTAACTTGATTGTTACTATGTTCAATAGCACAATCAGGATCTTTGAGTCCATTTCCTGTTAAGACGCAAACAATCGTACTATTGTGAGGAACTTGGTCCTTAACCTTTAACAAACCAGCCACAGATGCAGCACTAGCGGGTTCACAGAATACCCCTTCATGGGCTGCTAAAATGCGATAGGCTTCCAATATCTCCTCATCTGTCACTGCATTAAACTCTCCTTGACTGGCATCTTTTGCCCCCCACGCTTTATCCCAATTAGCCGGATTACCAATACGAATGGCTGTGGCGAGGGTTTCTGGCATTTTTACAGGTTGCCCTTGAATAAAGGGGGCGGCACCTGCTGCTTGAAAGCCCATCATTTTCGGCAGTTTATCCATTTTACCTAAGCTATGATACTGGCAAAATCCCATCCAATAGGCACTAATATTCCCTGCATTTCCCACAGGAATACATAACCAGTCGGGGGCATTTCCTAAGACATCCACTACTTCAAAAGCGGCAGTTTTTTGACCTTCTAAACGATAAGGATTCACCGAATTAACCAGGGTGACAGGATAATTTGCTGCCATTTCCTTAACCACCGTCAACGCATCATCAAAGTTACCCTCAATGGCGATTACTTCAGCCCCGTATAACAAGGCTTGAGCAAGTTTACCTAACGCTACATAACCATCGGGAATGATCACAAATGCTCTCATCCCGGCACGTCTAGCGTAGGCGGCGGCAGCAGCAGAGGTGTTACCCGTACTTGCGCAGATAACGGCTTTGGCCCCATCTTCTTTGGCTTTTGAGATGGCCATAGTCATGCCTCGATCTTTAAAGCTCCCTGTGGGGTTTAAACCGTCATATTTAACAAATACTTTGACTCCTTTGCCTACTTGTTGCGAGATGTAGGGAACGGGTATCAAAGGGGTGTTGCCTTCAAGAAGGGTGACAACTGGGGTATTTTCGCTAACAGGAAGATAGGGGCGATAGGTTTCGATTAACCCGCGCCAAGGTTTAACGTCTGAGGAGGGGGTAATAACTGTTGTGGCGTTAGACAGTGATGTGGGCGACGTTAAGGTTTGAAAAGTCATAAGGTTATGGTGACAGACTTTGATGAGTTGGGAACAGAATGGCTCCTTTTCTATTTTAAGCTATTGAACATCATTTTTAGGCCAGCGCAACATCAAACCCTTATAAAAAAGTGAAGGGAATTAATGAATTATTAGCTTTTAAACCTCAACTAATAAAAGGGTTTCCAGCCTCCAAATTGAGGGGTTGGTAATTTGCGCATTGGCGCATTCTGATTGACATGGCTGTGATGTAACCCACAGGGGTTAACTATCAGAAAATATGGGGGAATATCAGATTAATTTTTAAGGGGGTTAGTTAATGAATTAATCTAGCATCAAATATAATTGATACAAGTTTAACCCATAGGATAAGTGTACCTATGGGTTACTTATTTTCTCACAAAGTTCACTACAGGGAAATTTAAGGATGAACTCGCATCAATGGACAATCTATAAAGAATTTCGCTTTGAAGCAGCCCATCGTCTCCCCTATCATCAGGGTAAATGTAGTCGTCTTCATGGTCATAGTTGGGTGGGAAGGGTTTATGTGAGTAGCGATTGCCTTCATAAAACCGGACCTAAACAGGGAATGGTTATGGACTTTGGGGATATTCGCAATTACATAGATCCCTTGGTGGAAACTTATCTCGATCATTATTACCTCAACGAAACCACGGGATTAGAAAGTCCTACCAGTGAAGCACTCGCCCAATGGATCTTTGAAAAATTAGAAGCAGCACAACTTCCGGGGTTGTATATGGTAGAAATTAGAGAAACTTGTACCTCTGGGGCACAATATTGTCGTCGAGATAATTAATAAACTCTTTCTACCCATAATTAGCTATTGTGCTTACAATGAAAACACAGAAAATACCTACTTAATCCATTCAAGATGGAAATTCTTTGTACTCGACCCGAATGTACTAATCCCCTAAACAGTTTTCCTGATCTTGATGATCCTGCAAAATTAAAAACTGTTCAACAAAAATATTGTACAAGTTGTGGAATGCCTTTGATTTTAGCAGGACGTTATCTTCCTTCTAAATTATTGGGAAAAGGTGGGTTTGGAGCTGCTTTTTTGGCAAAAGATCGCTTTACCCCTACCATGCGTTCATGTGTGGTTAAACAGTTTCAACCTGAAGGAAACTTAAATGCCGAAACCTTAGCTTTGGCACAACAATTATTTGAACGAGAAGCGATTACCTTAGAAGAATTAGGTAGTAAGCATCCTCAAATTCCCCAACTCTATGCTTTTTTTCCTTTAGTTGTCAACCAACCTAGAAGCCAAAAAGAAGAACAGTTTTTTTACTTGGTACAAGAATTCATTGATGGGGAAGATTTAGAGACAGAATTACAACGAAAAGGAGTTTTTATTGAAAGCGAAGTCATAGAAGTTTTGCACGAAATTCTATTGGTATTACAGTTTATTCATGATCATAATTGTATTCATCGTGATATTAAACCTTCTAATATTATGCGGGATAAACAGGGGCGTTTGTATTTATTAGATTTTGGTGCAGTGAAACAAGTTACCGCTAATCCAGGAAATCCTCAAAGAGCCTCAACTGGAATTTATTCTATCGGCTTTGCACCCCCTGAACAAATGCAGGGTTCTACTGTTTACCCTGCTACAGATTTGTACGCGTTAGCGACAACTTGTTTAAATCTTTTAACAGGAAAAGCACCAGAAGAATTGTATGATTCTTACCATAATTGTTGGAATTGGAGACCTCATGTTAATAAGATTAGTGATGGATTAGCCCAAGTTTTAGATCGTTTACTATTAGCTAAACCAAGCGATCGCTATCAAAGTGCAGCCGAAGTTTTACAAGCATTACATTCTTCCCAGTCTTCTTCGGTTACAGCTAGTCCTAAAACAGCGATTCAAACTAATCCTAATCCTCCTATTCCTAAACCGTCTTCTAATCCTGTTTCTCCTTCCTTTCCTCCTCCTGTTGTCCCTCAAAAAAATTTTTCTACTGTACAATTAATTTTCAATGCAGGGTTTACAGGGTTTGAGGGAGCATTATTAATTCTTCTTTTGAGAAAGTTCTTAGCTGCTCCGGGTACGATTATCGGATGTATGATTATTGGCTGTTTAGTTTATCTTCAATATCGTCATATTCTTGATACAAAAGATTTATTAATCATTGGATTTCTAACAATATTATCAATGGTTATTTTGATGTTTTTCGGCTTCTTTTCATCAACATCGTTAACATTTATTTTAATATCAGGAATTGGTGCAGGGGCTGGTTTAATTGCAGTAACCTCTCTTTTTAAATTAATTTATCAACTACTTTCTAGTCTTCTATGATTTTGTATCTTAGGTAAAACTTATGATAGGTAAAGTGTATTTAGTGGGAGCAGGAGTTGGTAATATTAATTATTTAACCTTAAGAGGCGATGCTATTTTATCTCAAGCTGAAGTATTGATTTATGATGCTTTAGTTGATAAAAGTTTCCTGAAGTTAGTTCCTTGCACTTGCTTAAATATTAATGTTGGTAAACGTGGTGGAGAAGTCAGTACCCATCAAAGTGAAATCAATAAATTATTAGTCAATTATTGTTTACAGGGAAAAAAAGTTGTCAGATTAAAAAGTGGTGATCCCTTTATTTTTGGTCGTGCTAATCAAGAAATAAATGCTTTAATAGCAGCCAATTGTCCTTATGAATTAGTGCCGGGAATTTCTTCAGCTTTAGCGGCTCCTTTATTGGCAGGAATTCCTTTGACTGATAGAGAAATTAGTCGATGTTTTACTGTTTTAACGGGCCATAAACCCGAATTTTTGAATTGGCAAGCCTTGGCAAAAATTGATACTTTAGTAATTTTAATGGGGACAAAATCACTAGAAATAATTGTTAATAATTTAATCATGAATGGGCGAGCAAGTGATGAACCGATTGCAATTATTAAAAATAGTGGAAGTTTACAAGAAAAAGTTTGGATAGGAACGTTAAATACTATAATGGAACAAGTATCAGGACTTCCTTTATCCCCTGCTATTATTGTTATTGGTCAAGTAATTAATTTACGCAGTATGTCTTCATCATTAAACCTTCCTTTAGCTGGTAAAACTATATTAATAACCCGCGCCAAGGAACAATCAAGTCAGTTTAGTCTTCTTCTACAACAACAGGGTGCAAAAACTATTGAAATGCCGGCATTGGAAATTTTCCCCCCTTCTTCTTGGGAACAGTTAGATATAGCTATTGAGACTTTATACTCCTTTGATTGGCTAATTTTAACATCAGCTAATGGTGTTAAATTTTTCTTCCGAAGGTTACAAGAATTAGGTAAAGATATTCGTGCTTTAGGTAATATTAAAATTGCGGTGGTTGGTAAAAAAACCGCATCTTATTTAAAGCAATATCATCTAATTCCTGATTTTATTCCCCCTAACTTTATTGCAGACTCCTTAATTGCTCATTTTCCTGAGAATTTAAGTCATCAAAAGATATTATTTCCTAGGGTGGAAACTGGAGGTAGAGAAGTGTTGATTAAAGCCTTAGAAAAAGAAGATGCCAATGTAGTTGAAATTCCTGCCTATCAGTCAGGATGCCCTGAAAAAATCGAGCCACAAGCATGGGAAGCATTACAACAAAAACAGATCAATATTGTTACTTTTGCTAGTTCTAAAACCGTTAAAAATTTCTATACTCTTTTACAAAAAGAGTTAAATAGTAATAGGAAGTCAGATATTTTATCTCTTCTCGATAATGTTAGTTTGGCATCTATCGGCCCTCAAACTTCAAAAACTTGTTATGATTTATTCGGAAGAGTCGATATAGAAGCAGAGGAATATACTCTAGAAGGATTAACGAATAAATTACTTAATTGCTGATAAGAATTGAAAGTTTATATGACAACTAAACCTCTCTTTACACAGAAAATTCGAGAAGAGAAAAAATTTTTTATTTCTTTAAAGCCAAGGTTAATCCATCAGCAATAGGTAATAAACTTAGAGAAATTCTCGGATCTTGGTACAATTTTTCATTAAATTTTCTAATTTTTTTGGTACGGTTATCTTGTATTTCAACATCAGCAACTTTTTCCCCCCATAAAACGTTATCAACTGCAATCAAACCTCCAGGTTTAACTAACCATAATGCTTTTTCATAATAATTATCATAATTACTTTTATCAGCATCAATAAAGGCAAAATCAAAGGTATTGTTTTGTCCTTCTGCTATCAATTTATCTAAGCTTTCTAAAGCAGGGGCAAGACATAAATCAATTTTATGACTAACCCCTGCTTTCTCCCAAAATTCTTGGGCTATTTTTGTTGTTTTTTCATCGATATCACAGGCAATAACTTGACCATCTGCTGGCAAAGCTAAGGCAATAACTAAAGCACTATATCCAGTAAAAACGCCAATATCTAAGGTTTTTTTTGCTCCCATTAATTGCACTAATAAAGCCATGAATTGACCTTGCTCTGGGGCTATTTGCATAATAGCCATTGGATGCCTTTGAGTTTCCTTTCGTAGCTGTTGTAAAACCTCTACTTCTCTCAAAGAAACCCCTTGAATATATTGGTATAAGTTTTGATCTAATCCTAATGTTTTATTGGCCATGTTTTCACTTCTAAATTTTATACTCTATATTCTATCAACCACCACCAACAATAGTGACAATTTCTAAGCGATCGCCTCGTTTTAATATAGTATTATCCCAATATTGTCGATGTAGAATTTCTCCATTATATTCCACAGCAACGAGACGAGGATTCAGTCCCATTTCTTGTAAAAATTGAGGCAAATTATTTCCTAATGAACACTTTTTTTCCTCTCCATTAACTTGTAATGTAATTGTTTGGGTTGTATTCATTGTTTATTTTACCTTTAACTTTTTTAATAATTCTTCTGTTGTTTTCTGAGGATCTTCGGCTTCTATAATAGCACGAACCAAAGCGACTTTGGTCGCTCCAGATTTCACAACTTCAGTTACATTGACATCATCAATTCCACCAATGGCAAACCAAGGAATAGGGCACTGTTTTGCTGCATATTGTACATAGTTTAAACCGGCTGGTTTTTTATCGGGTTTAGTGGGGGTTGCATATACAGGACCTACTCCGATATAGTCGGCTCCTTCTGCGATCGCTTTTTCCATTTCTTGGGGATTGGTTGTCGAACGTCCGATAATTTTATTAGGCCCTAATATTTGTCTGGCTAAGGCGATAGGAATATCTTTTTGCCCTAAATGAACCCCATCTGCATTGACAGCTAAGGCAATATCTGCGCGATCATTGACAATGAATAAGGCTTCATATTTATGACATAATTCGCATAATTTTTCTGCCATTTCCAAACGAATGATATCATCTATATTTTTTTTTCTATATTGGACAATGGGCAAGCCTCCTTGTAAAGCAGATTCAACAATTTTAAATAAATTTTCTGTTGACGAAGTTACCAAATATAAGGCTGCTTTTTTCAATTTCTGATCACGATAAGAAGACAACAAATCACTCTCTAATATATAGACTTGGTAACGAATTTTTTTGAAGGCATTTCCCATATTAAGATCATAAAGTTTTCCGTATTCTTCTAATACTCTTAATGCTTCTTGAATTCGGCAGAAATTAGCCTGAAGAAGTTGTTCAATAGTCTCTCTTTTTTCTTCTTGAGGGTGGGATAAATGGGTTCCTGGATCATGGAGGGTATCTCTAGCTTTGCGTAAGTCTAATCTATGCCATTGGGCAATTTCTTGACGCATTTGTTTACAATTTTCTGCCCATTCACTATTTTCTAAACCCAACCGACACCATTCTTCAATTACTCGTAAACCTTCTCTAGAGCGATCTAAATTAGCATCTAAAATACGAGCAATTACCAAATTTTCATCCATATTTTTTTCAGCATTTGTAACAATGATATGTTCATCTTTACTGGTACGAATCTTATAAGCAAAGGTGCGCTACTATGAGAGTTGCACACCTTCTATCAATCCTCAATTAAGCTTCAACTAAACGAATAGCAGAACCTAAACCTGCGGCCATTTCTTCAGGGGTAATTTTCCCATCATGGTTCACGTCGATGGCATCAAAAACCAGATCAGTTCCGGCCCATTCTTCGCGGGTAATAAAGCCATCTCCATCTAAATCATAGACTCGGAAAATATCAGCAGCCGCATTATTAAGGGTTGTTTCTCCTTCAATACGGGTTAATCTTTCCTTGAGCATTTCTTCTAAGGTTTCTAAGGCTTTAGTAAACCCTTTGATCCCTTCATCTAGCTTTTCGTAAGCCATTTTATCGTCCTGGTGCATCTTATCAAAAGTTGCTTTATCCATGACAATTTTTTCCATGTCCATTTTAGCAGCAGCTTCAGGATCTAACTTACGAGGCAAAGCGTCTTCGGTAGAATTTAACTGGTCTAATAATTTAGGAGAAATAGTTAATAAATCACAACCAGCTAACTCACAAATTTCTCCAATATTACGGAAACTCGCTCCCATAACTTCGGTTTTATGACCGAATTTTTTGTAATAATTGTAGATGCTGGTAACAGACATTACTCCAGGATCTTCTGTGGGGGAATAATCTTTTCCGGTTTCCTTTTTATCCCAGTCTAAAATACGACCAACAAAGGGAGAAATTAAAGTAACCTTGGCATCCGCACAAGCTATTGCTTGATGCATTCCAAATAGTAAGGTTAAGTTACAGTGAATCCCTTCTTTTTCTAAGACTTCTGCTGCTTTAATCCCTTCCCAAGTAGAGGCAATTTTAATTAAAATGCGATCGCGAGACACCCCTGCTTTTTCGTACTCAGAAATAAGATAACGGGCTTTTTCCAAGGTTCCTTCTGTATCATAGGATAAACGGGCATCGACTTCGGTGGAAACTCGCCCTGGAATAATTTCGAGGATTTTTAAGCCAAAAGCAACCGCTAAACGATCAAAGGCAAGAGTGACAACCTGTGAATCATCTGAGTCTTTTCCTAATTCCTCTCTAGCGGTTTTGAGGGTATCATCCACAATAGATTGATATTGTGGCATTTGGGCTGCTGCGGTGATTAAAGATGGATTAGTGGTAGCGTCGCGGGGGGTAAAGGTTTCAATGGCTTGAATATCCCCTGTATCAGCAACAACAACGGTGAATTCTCTCAATTGTTCTAATAATGTTGCCATATTTACTCCTAACGATAGCGGTAAAAATTCCAAAATTTAAGCAGATAAGTTAATCTGTATCAGGATAATAGGGTCTAAAACCTGGCTTTTCAAAGCGAAAAGTTTTTGGAGCGAGGCATATGTCTTGGTGCGCGTTCCCTTGGCGACTGTGAATCGCTGGGATCGCACCGCAATCCTCGTTACAAAAACAACTTCTGATTCCTGAGTTTTGACTTCTGACTTCTGACTTCGTTAAACACCCTGATCATGCTATGCTTCTAACCATATCAGTTAAGCTTTGTTAAGGGCGATAATTTCAGAAATTCCTAATAATTTATAATTCTTTTTTCTTTGGCTTAGAGTTTGTTTCGTAATTTACCAATATGTCGTTTAAATGCCTCTTAGCTTATTGGCATTAAATTTTTGCAAAAACTCGATAATTTTTGAGCAAATTATCCCAAAATCAGCTAACATTTTCAGAAGTTGAGATTAAAAAAGATACCAATTTGATCAATCTAAGATTCTTGACGAATATTTTTGCCCGTGGCATCGGTTCGATAAACCCAAGTGCTTTGCCCATCACTAACGGTAATTCTCCATCCTTCCACTAAAGCTTGAGTACAAAATTCATCGGGTTTGGCCAATCCTAAGCAACCATCGGACCAGGTATTGGCTTCTGTTTGTTGAACTTGTAGACTATCGGATGACATTCCCGTTGCTTCGGTTATGTTCTTTAAAACAGCTTCGATAATGGTGGTGGGAGGTTCGCTCTTATTGGTCATGGTTTCTTGAGAAGTTGTAGGTTGGGTAGCAGGTTGAGATGGATTAGAGTTAGAGGTGGATTCACATCCCCAAAAACTCAAACAGATAACTAAACAACAATAGAGACAGAATTTTTTCATAAATTTTCTTTTCCCTGTAATCATTGATCCCTATTTTTGGGAATCATTAGATTGTATCAAGACAAAATTTGTGATCGTCTATATGTCCTATTCATGGTTTTCTAGTCAGCCAGTTTTTGCACAGACCACAAACACTCCCTCAAATACCCCTGTCAATGCGTCTGCTGAGTCTAATGGCCTGACTGGACAAGTTTGGATGGTTAGCACCATTGTCCTGTTTGTCATCCTAGCGACTTTAGTTGCTTATGGTCAATGGCAACTGCATAAACTTACCAAAGCTTTAAATTTTGAAAAGTTTAAAAGCAAGGATCTTAAGAAAAAGTTAAAACTTGCCTTGGTGACTATCAGAAAAATGGAATCCAATCCGGATCTTGTCCATGCGAGGGAGTTTAACTTAGATTATTTGCGAATGCGCATGGATGAAGAGGTTTTTCATTATGTTGTTGTCAATCAAATTAAGATGAAAGTGACGCAATTAATTGGCTCTGCTCTGCGTCCAAGTACCGATAAAGTTCAAGCGGGGGTTGTGGCTGGAGGACGGAATATTGATGAAAGTTTTGATGTTACTTATGAGGTAGAAACCCAAGAAGGAAAATGGAATAAAGGGGTTTTGTTTCGCATTTCTATTAATTTGGTGAAGCTCCCTACTCAAACCAGTAGCTCTACGGTTAGTCAAATTCTTGAATGTATTGAAACCTTTTTAGCACCAATGAACACCGATCAAACTTGGCAACCAGCAATTCAAGGACAGGTGGTTCTTATTAGTTGGGATCAAAAGGCAAAACCGACTCCTTTATTAGTCTTAGAACAATCAGAGGAAGGGTTCAATGTTACCAAGAAAGTCCCCACAGTTTCTCGTAAAAAGTGAGTCCTTGATTTTTTCTCAATTGTACTCAACATTTTTCTCATTCTTTTCTTTCATCCGCCAATCCAGAAATGGCATAATTCAAAATTAACCCCCCTGGCTTCTTAATATGATTATCTACTTTCTAAAGCAGATTTGGTATGAGTGGCCATGGGAGCCCGCAATTACCTTACAGGGGTTAAAGCAAGATGAGCGAGAAAACACCTAGGGTTACAAGCGCAATTATTAGACATTGGTGTTATTATTTAAGTAGTTGATGTTTGCCGGGGCTAGTCCTTATGGTTAACCAGTCAGAACTCGTGGTAATTGTTGCATTTGACTGTTTTTAAGGTGTCTGCCCCGGCTTTATTAGTAACTATATTAATCCAGATTTCATAAGGATGTCAGTCCCCAATTTAAAAAATATTTTTTCAGTTTTGGTTATATATAAATCAATAAAAGTAGAAATAAGTTGATAAAAATAGAACGTCATTTAAGTTTATTACAATAACAGTAGTCGCCCTATCCTCAAAAATCCAACCTAGGGTTAGCCGAACTATAGCAGCTTCCCGAATTTTTAAATTTTATGAACTTTTCCTGAACCAATATGAAGTATTTCTAGTCGAAATAAAAGTAATACTAAGATTGAAGATATCGCCCGCAAGGAGAATTTGTTTATGAAGACTGCTGAACTTCGAGAATGTTATGGAGACATCGAAAACCTACAGGGAGAAGAGCAAAACTATTTTTTGATGAGGTTAACCTCTCTCTATGGAGAAGAGTGTTTGAGTTTTTTAGATGAAGATGAAGAGCAAGAGGAGGAAGAAGAGCAAAAGTCTGAAAATTGATATATTGCACGATTTTTATCGATCAGGAGAGTTAAAATTAAGTTATCTTGAGTAGATTACTCTAGAATACTGATTTTTCTGCTTATGATGACCGAAAAAAAGGGTGACAAGCCTCCTCTTTCAAGGGGACGAAAAGAAGAATTTTCCCTGTTTCAAGCCTCCAACTTGAGGAGTTGGTAATTCGCGCATTCGGGCATTCTACATTCTGATTGACTTAATTGTGCTATCTTCCTTGCAGCAGCCTAGAGAGCTATGTTAGTGTTTAACAAAAATAATAATCGAGTCAATAAATTAAACACTTATGTCACAATTTTTACTAACTTGGATTATTACAGCATTGTCTTTAGTCATCACCGCTTATTTGATTCCAGGGATTGTTATTAAGGGCCTTGCTGTTGCGGCGATCGCTGCTTTAGTAATGGGATTAATTAATGCTATTGTTAAGCCTATATTGTTAATCCTTACCCTACCATTAACGGTTCTTACTCTGGGCTTATTCTTATTTGTGGTCAATGCCATTTCATTTTCTTTAGTTTCCTATTTTACTCCTGGTTTTAGCATTGCAACCTTTTGGGATGCTTTGTTTGGTTCGATTATTTTATCAATTATTTCGAGTGTCTTAAATCAACTTTTAGACTCACAAGACGTGTAAACTATTTGTTGAAAATTAAGGTCAATCATAATTTATAATTTAGGATTTAGAATTTAAAATTTAGGATTACAGATTCCTCAAGTTCAAGGGTTGAAACAAGCAGAATTTTTCTTCTCTTGGTTCATTGGATATGGCAAAGAAACCTGGCCATCCCTCGACTGCTTTTCATTCTCTTGAAAGAGGAGGCTTGTCATCCTTTTTTTCGGTAAACAAACTCAAGTATTTTTGATAACTTTACTTAGCAGAAAACTTTGTTTCACTCTCCTTCAATTCATAAATAAAACCATGCTGTTTTAAAATTTCTAAGATATCAATCTCTTCTTCTAATAAACAAGCATGGCCACTTTTAGGTAGTATTTTCAGTCTTGCATTAGGAAAATACTTAAGTAATTCTTTTCCCTCTTCTACAGAAGGTAATACCTGATCCTGCTGACTTGCTAAAATCAACACAGGAAGGTTTAACTCTTTTAATGTTTTGGGATGAATAGTAAAATCCCTTAATAAAGAAAGTCGCCAACTCACCATTTCTTGTGGTAAAGATTGCATGGCTTTTAATAAAGCCTCGCTATCCCTTTTTTTCATCCGATTCAAGGAGCCTAAAAACCATAAAAGGATAACCGTTGAACCCTGATAAACAAAGTTAGGAAGCCATTGATTTAACTCTACTCCCAACTTTAAAAAAGGACGTTTATTAAAAGAGGAAGCAGGATTAACCAAAATCATTTTTTCGACTAAATCAGGAACTTGACAAGCAACTTTAAGCCCTAAACAACCACCAAAAGATTCCCCACATAAATAAACCGAAGAATGAGAACACAAATCTAATTCTTGTTTAATTAAATTAACGGCTTTATAAACTAAAGTTGACCAATTACTTTTATCATAAGATGACAGAGATAAACAGCGAATCTGAAAGTATTGACTTAAGAATTGTCCTTGTTTATAAAATAACTCTCCTGTCCCATCCATACCAGGAAAATAAATCAGTAACGGACCAGAAGAAGAAGAAAACGGAGAAATGAACCTCATAGACTGTTAAATGATTGGTGAGAGAATTGGTTGCTGATAGAGACTTTCTTGAGAAACAATGACCCCGTCATTATTCACCCAAACTAAACGAATATGAGTCACTTGATCATTTTCAAAAGAAACCAAAGAAAAATTACGTAATGTTTCTCCCTTTTCTTCAATAATACGAGGAACACTCGCCGCATTCAAATAAACCGTTCCTTGTCCATTTTTCACCACCCTTGTACGTAATCGAGAACGAGTATGACGCAAACGATGGTGCATATGACCAAAGGCAACTAAAGGAACTTGTTTACCCAAATCATAGGTTTTTTCAATAGCATTAGCAAAATCAGGATCACCGTGATCTCCTCCCAAGGGTTGCCAATCTTTCCCACAAATGGCTTCAGGGTTTTCTCCTAAACCAGCCGGTCCATTATGTCCCAAAAAGATAATATTTTTCTGGCTAGTTTTTTGGACAGCAGAGACAATTTTTGCCGTTGATTCAGTAAAATTAGTGACTTGATAGCGATCGCGTAAGAATTCCTTATTTTTCCACTCTGGACCTCCCCAACTATAGGGACGACTCCCCACAACCGATAAATTAAATTGAGGAAAATCTAACTTACCATAACCCACATGAAGCTCAGCCAATAATGCTAACTGATCTTGTAACCAATCTTCTCTGTTGCGATCATAAGGGCATTTTTTACGACCCCAAGCAGAAGCAGTGTACCAAGCGTCATGATTACCCATAATGACCGCTTTAGGAAGGGATAATTGAGTAATAGTGCCGACTATAGGGACTGATTCATTGCCAAAATCTCCCACAAATAAGACGAGATCAATCTTTAACTGTTCTAAAATATAATTATCAATTTCTTCCCATTGATTGTGAACATCTCCCACCACAGCCATCGTCATAACTTGTTTTTGATTAATAATCATGCCACTATTGTTAAACTATTTTTGTCTTATCTTATAGGATAAACGGATTTGAAGGATTTTTAGGTTTGTTTTTTGCTGAAAAGTCTCTACACTTAGTTAAAAGGAATTCCTCCTTGTTCTGATTTTTCTCTAAATTGGTTCAGAAGATTGTAACGATTTAACAACTATTTTTTAAGTTTTATAAATTAACTTTGACAAATAGATAATTTTGTGGGGCGGACTATATTGATATTTTCTGATGCTGTTTTTCGGATCACTAAGACCGAGATTTACCGAAAATTTGGGTTTTATGAAGCAGGGATGATACAAAGCAAAATTGATGCTAATTGTATTATTAAAGGTTGAAAGAGAATGATTTAGTCTTCTGCTGGAGTTAATCTAGGTTCATCTAGCATAAACTGTATTAAAAATTAATTCTAAATTCGCGCATTCTAAATTACGAAGATGTTCCCATTAAAAATAATAAAGCCATACGAACAGCAATACCACTGGTTACTTGTTGTTGAATTAAACTAAAATTAGGATCGTCCATCAACTCAGAACTAATTTCTACACCACGATTCACTGGACCAGGATGGAGTATTTTAACATTTGAATTACATAGTTTTAAGCGAGTATGAGTGATACCATACTGCTGATGATACTCTCGTAAACTAGGTAATAAATAATCAGTCATTCTTTCCTTTTGTAGCCGCAAAGTCATTATGAAATCAGCATTTTCTAAAGCAGGTTTAAGGTGCCAGTCTAAAAATAATTGGCCAGAATTAGACTCGTTTTTCATACTTTTAAACCATTCAGGTAACAAAGTCGGCGGTCCAACTAAATGAACATCAGCCCCTGCGGCCATCAAACTCCAAATATTAGAACGGGCAACCCGTGAATGCACAATGTCCCCAACAATGACAATTTTTTTGCCCTTCAATAATTTTATTTGGGGGTTATCAGAATCCAACAAACAACACAGAGTAAATAAATCGAGTAACCCTTGAGAAGGATGTTCATGTTGCCCATCTCCCCCATTGAGAATACTTACCCCTGTCTGTAAACGATCCATTTCAGCAGCGATCGCCTGAGGAACCCCCGCTTGTTTATGGCGAATGACCATAATATTCGTTCCCATGGCCAAATAAGTCTTGGCTGTATCTAAAATAGTTTCTCCTTTACTCAAAGAAGAGGTGCCAGGGGCAAAATTTAAGATATCTGCTGACAGTCGTTTGGCCGCTAATTCAAAACTGCTACGGGTACGGGTAGACGGTTCAAAAAACATATTAGTAACCACTACCCCTTGAAGTGCAGGAACCTTCTTCGTCCGACTAGATAACACTTCACGGAAACTAGAAGCAGTTTTTAAAAGGGTATCATACTCTTCTGTGGTCCAGTCTGCTAACCCTAAAACATGATGTCGAGTCCAAGTCATAAAATAATCCTTCAATGCCCAATAATCAATAATGAGTTAGTATATAGACCGTATTCCTAGCCATGGGTTGATTGTACTATTTATTGAATCAGCCATTAATGATAGGGGAGAATATGGTGAAAAAAATGCATTGGTTTCGAGGAGTATCTTCTGGCTTAATAACCCTTAATTGGATCATGGTGTCATCTCTATGGTGTTTTCGGGCAGTGGCACAAATAGAATCTATACCCCCTTTAGAACCCTATCCCAATCGAGGCTATCAAGGCAATCAATTATCCACAGAAACAGAATATACTCTAGGAGCAGGCGATCGCATTCGGGTGAATGTTTTTCCAGTGGAAGAATTTACTGGAGAGTATCAAATTCTCGTCGATGGAACCATATCTTTGCCTATTGTGGGCAATATTCAAGTTCAAGGATTAACAATAACCCAGTTAACACAATTTTTAAGCCAAGAGTACAGTCAATACGTTAAAAGGCCGATCGTTACAGTTAGTTTAACCGCCCCTCGTCCCCTAAAATTGGCGATCGCTGGAGAAATTAATAGTCCGGGTTCCTATCTGCTTCCAGTGGAAGGGGGACAAACATTTCCCACCATTACCCAACTGATTCAACAAGCTGGTGGGCTAACAACGGTAGCAGATCTAGAAAACGTGCAAATTAAACGCGAATTTAAAGGGGAAGCGTTGCTATTAAACCTCAATTTGTGGGATTTGCTCAAAGAAGGTGAGCTTCAACAAGATATTACCCTACGGGATGGGGATCGAGTCATTATTCCCACCCTAGAAACCATTAACATTGCCGAAACCAGACTTTTATCAGATGCAAATTTTGGCATTGTAGCCAACCAAGAAATTAATGTCGCTATTGTCGGGGAAGTCTTTCGTCCTGGTTCCTATCGTGTTATTCCAGAAAGTACCGGCATCAATGGGACCCAAGGTATCACCCGTAGACAACCCCCCCGCTTAACCTTTGCTATTCAATTGGCCGGTGGCATCAGACCTTTAGCCGATGTTCGTCAAGTGGAAATTCGTCGTTACAATCGAGACGGAAGTCAACAAACCATCCCAGTTGATCTCTGGAATTTATTAGAAATCGGTGATATTGAAGAAGATATTATCTTACAAGAAGGGGATACTATTATCATTCCTACGGCTGAAAATTTGCCCTCAGAGGAATCTGAACCTCTAGCTGATGCCAGCTTTTCCCCAGCAACTATTAGGGTTAGCGTTGTGGGAGAGGTTCGCTCCCCATCCACCCTGGAACTTCCCCCCAATACACCTTTGAACCAAGGAATTTTAGCTGCAGGGGGCTTTGATCAAAGACGTGCGGATAGGGCTACCATAGAATTAGTGCGCTTAAACCCCAATGGAACGGTTACTAAACGAGAAATTGACGTTGATTTTGCTCAAGGCATTACAGATAAGGATAATCCCACCCTTCGCAATAAGGACGTGATCATTGTTAATCGCAACGTCTTAACCACGGCTTCTGATACCCTGATTACAGTGTTTAGTCCTATTGGTGCTTTGACTGGGTTTTTTAACTTTTTTACCATTTTTGGCAGATAGAGACTTGAAAAGATGGTTAAAATAAGTAAAAAATACTAGAAATAAAAGCTGTAATGATTCGCTGGATTTTAAGTTTACTAATTATTTTGTCCGCTTGGACAACTATCCCTTCTGTTGGACTGGCTGAGAATGTTGATAGCATCACAGAACAACAGCTACAACAAGGAGATTCTATTGCTCAACAAGCCATAGAAGCGACAGAAAAAGGTGATTTTGCTCAAGCTGAAACCCATTGGACTCAATTAGTTGAGATGTTTCCCCAGAATCCTGCGGTTTGGAGTAATCGTGGTAATGCTAGAGTTAGTCAGAATAAGTTGGAGTTGGCTATTGCCGATTTTGATCACTCCATTGAATTAGCTCCAGATGCACCTGATCCCTATCTTAACCGAGGAACAGCCCTAGAAGCTCAAGGACACTATCAAGAGGCGATCGCTGATTACAATCGTGTTTTGGAATTGAACCCAGATGATCCTATGGCTTATAACAACCGTGGTAACGCTGAAGGTGGACAAGGGGACTGGCAAAAGGCGTTAACGGATTATCAAAAGGCAGCAGAAATTGCCCCTAATTTTGCCTTTGCCCGTGCCAACGCCGCACTGGTTTATTATCAAATAGGAGAAACCACAAAAGCGGTGACTGAAATGCGCAATCTAGTCCGCAAGTACCCTATGTTTCCTGATATGAGGGCAGCGTTAACTGCTGTTTTATGGAACCTAGGACAACAAGGAGAAGCGGAAAGTCATTGGGTAGCTACAGTTGGGATGGATAATCGTTATCAAGACCTCAACTGGGTCAAAAATATACGTCGTTGGCCTCCTCAAATGGTTGCAGCCTTAGATAAGTTTTTAAATTTACAATAAGATGCACATTAGGAGTTCAACTTTTTGAACTCCTAGTTAATTTCATGTTTTAAGAATTGAAACACCATGAATCCAAAACGTTCTATTTTTCGTATTTCTCCTTTAATTTCCATCACTTTAGTGAGTTTATATATTGCATTAACAGTTCCTTTACCGTTTTTGGCAGAGGTGACAAAAGCACCGATACCTCCCATTCTGTTATGGATAGGAATTATTATTGGATTATTGATTTTAGTTGGGGCATTGAGTGAACGAGTTATTATTAATGATGATCAGATAAAAGTTGTTTATCCTGTTTGGTTTCCTTCGTTTTTCCGTCAAGGATGGTCACTGAATTGGTCAGATATTCAAGATTTAAAACTACGCACCACTGGCCAAGGTGGACTTGTTTATTATTTTATTAGTAAAAATTCTGATCAGGCTTATTTATTACCGATGAGAATTGCTGGATTTTCTTATTTAGTTAACACTGTTACAGAAAAAACAGGAATTGATACCACTGATATTCGTCCTCTTTCTCAACCTTGGATGTATTTAATTTTGTTAGCTTGTACTATCTTTTTATTGCTTATTGATAGTTGGACAATTTGGACATCAATCAATTTAGCATAAATAGCTAGTTTATTTATTACCTTATTGGTAAAGTGACTGAAAAAAAGGGTGACAAGCCTCTAACTTGAGGGGGCCGTAATTCTAATTCTTGTTACACTGGGAAGTGTTAATAAGTTGTAGTTGTTACGAATTTAACTTAGATGATTGACTGGAGATTCTATGGACTATCAAGACGCAGGGGTTAATATTGAAGCCGGTCGTTCGTTTGTTGATAAAATTCGTGGTTCTGTGGAAAGTACCTACGGATCAGGGGTTTTAGGGGGACTAGGAGGTTTTGGCGGCTATTTTGAGTTACCGACAGGTTATGAAAAGCCTGTGTTAGTCTCCGGAACGGATGGCGTTGGTACTAAGTTGAAAATTGCCCAAGCTTTGAATTGTCATCAGACTATTGGCATTGACTTGGTGGCTATGTGTGTCAATGATATTTTGACTTCTGGGGCTAAACCTTTGTTCTTTTTGGATTATTTGGCCACAGGTGAGTTAAACCCCCAACAGTTGAGTGAGGTGGTGACAGGTATTGTGGAAGGATGTCGTCTGAGTGGGTGTGCGTTATTGGGAGGCGAAACGGCTGAAATGCCTGGTTTTTACGGAGTTGGGGAATATGATGTGGCAGGGTTTTGTGTAGGAGTGGTGGAAAAATCAAAGTTGTTGGATGGATTGCAGATTCAAGTGGGGGATATCGTCATTGGGTTAGGAAGTAGTGGTGTGCATAGTAATGGGTTTAGTTTAGTACGTAAAATTGTTGAAGTGAATGGTTTGAATTGGAGCGATCGCTTTGATTTATTGGGAGAAAAAACTTTAGGAGAGGTTTTATTAACTCCTACACAAATCTATGTCAAACCAATTCTTGAAGCCTTAGAATCAGGTCTAGAAATTAAGGGAATGGCACATATCACTGGGGGCGGTTTACCTGAGAATTTACCCCGTTGTTTAAGGGAAGGTCAATCGATTAATATTTATCCTAATAGTTGGGATATTTTGCCTATTTTTCTATGGATATCTGATCTTTTCCAGGTGGAAACTTCGGATATGTTTGAATATTTTTATTTGGGTTTAGGTTTTGCGATAATTATTCCT
>JAAUYJ010024814.1_pt1 | contig 26910 bp, 30 predicted proteins | sample 7278031 | NCBI WGS metagenome assembly JAAUYJ01 (sample SAMN14350222, study PRJNA611818) | marine sediment metagenome | isolation source: surface marine sediment (1.8m) | place: French Polynesia: Moorea | collected 2018-08 | reverse complement strand
GAATCCTGGGACACCCACCGGGCGTGCTGGCTGCGGGGGGGGGGGGCGGGGGGACTTGGGGGGGGCCAGAGGGCTTTCGAGATTACGATTGTTGAGAAACGACGGGGGGCGGGAGAACCGACATTCCCCCACAAATCGTACATTGTGCTGGATACGTGGAACTTTGCGGTCGGAGCGGTAGTCCCCACAAAAACGGACCTGTGGTTTATTTTGATTTGGTAAAACGATGGGGTCAACTCTGAAAGAGGAAATTGGTTTCGGATTCGATGAGCGAGAAAAAAACGGGGACTTTTTTTACTGACTCGAAGGGATTACACAACTCCTCCACCGGCTTTCCTATCAAATGCCGCTGCCGCCGCAACTCTTTTCTGATGTCTAGATTTTGTTCTTTCGATCGTACGATTAAGCTATTTTTATCCTGCTGCTGTGACGTCTCGTTTGCCCTTTTAAATGCCCTAACGAAAAGGTTCTCCTCGATTTTGTTTTACAAGTACACCAACAAAATAGATAGAAGGACAATGTCGCTTTCCCCCAGTTTATAATAATTTTAAGGTTTTTGTGGCGGAGGGGTTTCTTCAATTTCGAGGTGGCAACAAGTTGTGCCGGCCGCGCCCTCCTCCTCCTCCCCCCTCTTGTCACGCACAGTACGGGAATACGTACTACTGCCACACTAACCGGTGGGAGGGGAAATATTTGGAGGAGGAGGAGGAGGAGCCCGGCGACGTGGAACTTGGAGGAGGAAGAGGGGCAACGCCCTGTCTGTCGTCTCTCTCTGGTCTGGATGGCGGTGGAAGGAAGACCAAAAGTGGAACAATGCTTTCCCACTTTTACTCAAAGTTAAATGTGTGGCTTTTCGAGTTCAACTTTTTTGTTGTCGAAATTTTACATCTCGAACAATGCCACAAGTTAAGCACCTGTTACGCGCGCGGGGGAGGGAAATAAAAAATTATTCCGCCCTCCCGCCCGCCACCGAAGCGAAATAACGGGAAGGCGGAAGCGACAGGGAGAGAGAGAGAGAAAATATTCACCTTTTTTCTTCTCTCTTCTTTCTCTTTCGCACAAAAGTAATAAAGCACGGCAGAGGCTACAGATATTATCCGCCTAGCTTTTTTTCCACCTGTGTATGTGGGACTGCTGTATCGTGCGATAACTCAGCACTCACTGATGATGAAGTCTAATCTCTAGAGCGGCGGCGGAGGCACAATGCATTTTTCGTCGGGGTTATATCGCAGTTGCTACATAGCGATACTTTTCCCTGCTGCTGCTGCTGTTGTTGTTTAATTAAGTGTTCTCACATGTGGGAATGTATGTGCGTGCGTTTGTAGACGGGGCAGCACTGAAACGAAATCCTTGGCGTATGATGGTGAATGCCATACGTGCTTTGCTGGCTGGCTGCGGGCCGGCGGAGAACAGAACAGGAAAGATCAGCTGAGAGGAGGGCCCGTGTGTGTGATGTGGAGGTGGGCCAAAAAGAGGAGGGGGGGAGGGAGGGGGGGCGGATTGCTCGTAAAAGAGCATCGGAGCTGCGAGGTACTCCCTTACAAAGCCAAATTTGAATGTTGCATTTTTTCTCTGCTTTTCACCCAAAAAAAGAAACTAATGTACTTTCCAGTGTTTTTTTGCAATAATGCAGAAAAAAATTCAATACTACTTTCTCAAACATTCAAGCAGATTATGTGAAATGAATAAACTTGCATTTTTATTTTTTTCCCGGATATGTAGTAACTAGGGGCCTTCAATTCTGCTCCACCTGGCAGCGTTGCTTCAAATCGCGGGCGGGCGGGCCCTCCCCCTTCGACGAAGACGTTGGTGCTGATGGAGGCGGGGGCGCCGTCGCTGCATCGAGGGAAGGAGGGCGAGGGCGAGGAGAGGAGGGGCAGGTCGTATAAATATCCGAGCGGCCCCCCGCACCAACCGACACAACATGGACGAACGGAAAACGGAGAGCGGCAAGAAGAGGAACAGTGACTAAAAGAACAGTGTGTAGGGGTGCGCCGAGAAAGAAAAGGCCCATCTCTCTCCCCACTCTCAACGGCGTTTCGCGCCGCCGTTCGCCGTTCGCGAGGTGAAGAAGAGAGGGGAGTTTTCGGGCCCAACTCCACTGCGCGTGTGTGTTGCCGGAAAATCAGCTGAAAACAACAACAAAACGAAACAGCGATCAGCTGGGCTAGTGATGATCCGGACTTAGCTTTAATCATAATCAAGCCCAAGAAAGAAGAAGTGTCAAGCGAGAAAGACTTTTAATTGAGTCAATCAATCTTAGCGTCAAGTGCAACGTGAATATCTGCAAGCAGAAACAGATGAGCATGTCAAAGACAGTTCAACAACTATTGTGAGCAGCAAGCTCTGGTCTTGTGCATCCCTAGCATACCAAACAAAGGAAATGCGAGATCAATACATCACCAGCCTTTTTAGACGAAGTTGGACCCGTTGAAGAGGAACTTCGCCGCCATGCACAAGCCGAGCAAGTGAAGGAGGAACATGACTGCTGGATTTGTAAGTTAAGTCCGGAGATCTTAGCAGCAGCATGTCTGCGTCCAGGTTGGACCGGCTGCTGGTGCTGCTGTCCTCCTCGTCGACGCCGTCGGCGCGGTCCCTGGCCGCCAGACAGCTAGGAGCGGTGGCCAGGGAGCACAGGGAACAGCTCCTGCCACTCCTGGCCAGGTAAAGAATATCTCAGAGGTAATTACATTTATGGCAATTGACCATTCGTAAATGTGTTTTCCCAGACTGCACCCGCTGTTGCATTCGCCGCAATGGGACACACGGATGGCGGCAGTGGAGGCCCTGGAGGAGGTGCTGTCGTCCAAAGACAAGGAAGAAGAAGAAGAGATCAAGAAGGAGGAAGAGGATGAAGACATCAAGGAAGAGGAGATGGAGGAGGCCCCCTCCAACGAAGACGGCCTCCTCACTTTCGAAACCTTTGATCTCAAGAAAGTTCTGGCGGAGGGAGAGGGCCTCGCAGCAGCCAGAACTCAAGAAGAGGACTCCGCCGCCGCTGCCGAGCAGGATGTTGAGAAGCAGAGAGAGGAGCTGAACAAGAGCCTCGGCCTGGACGTGGCAGCCAAGCTCGGAGTCAAGACGGACGACATCTTCAGCAACGACGACCTCACCGCCGGAAAGAAACCTGTTAACCGTTCCAACGGCGCCTCCCCCGACAACTCCACCGTTGCCTCCGCCTCAGCCGGCTTGAGCGCCCGTGAGAGGAACCGCCTGAAGCGCACCCTGGCCAAGCAGAAGAGCGCGGCGGCGGCAGAGGCCAAGAGGAGGAGGTGCGCGCCAAAGCTGTACAAGGCGCCGCAGGAGGCCAAGGATGACTCTTCTCCCCCCGAGGAAGGAGAATCCGGCTGGCCGCTGCAGGGCTTCTGCTCGCACCTCATGTCCGACCTGTTCGAGAAGCGTTGGGAGGTGCGGCACGGTGGAGCCTCCGCTCTCCGGGAGGTAGTGAGGCTGCGCGGGGCCGGGGCGGGGAGGAGGAGCGGGCGCAGAGGTAATGAAGGCATTGTTGAAAATTACCAGAAATGAGTTTGCAAGTTTTCTTCTCGTATACCAGACCTCTTCGGCCACCGCCGCTGGCTTGCCGACGCCTCCCTCCGCCTGCTTTCGGTAGTCGCCCGCGACCGCTTTGGAGACTTTGTGTCCGACGCTGTGGTTGCCCCGGTGCGGGAGTCCGCCTCTCAGGCGCTGGGGGCCGTCATGGCCAGGATGGAGGAGGAACAGGACGTCATGAGCGTAGTCCGGTTGCTTCTCCAGCTCCTCAAGGAGGAGGAGTGGCAGTGCAGGCACGGGGGGATGTTAGGAGTAAGACCGCAAAAAAAATCAAACACGCGTGACAATTTCACAAACGGTCTTTTCCCCCCAGATAAAGTATCTTCTGGCTGTGCGTCCCGACCACCTTTCCTTGACCTTGCTCCGCGAGGTGTACCCGTCCGTCTTCTCCGCCCTGTCCGACCCGGCCGACGACGTGGCCGGAGTGGCCGCAGCCGCGCTGCTCCCGGCCGTGGACGCACTGCTGGACGCTCCGGAGAAGTCCCTTGGAGTGGGGCTGACGGCGCTGATCGACAAGTTGTGGGAGGCGTTGAGAGATCTGGTAAGCTTACATTTATTTTGATTTACCGAAAGGTGCAAGAGACAATTTTTACTATCCAGGACGACATCACCGGGTCGGCGCACTCTATGATGCAGCTTCTGGCCGAGATTCTCCGTCGCCAGTCTGAGCGGCGATCCAGGGACCTCTCCCCGCCTCCCCTCACCATGGGGGACGAGGAGGACGAGGAGGCGGAAGAGAGTCCAACTCCGGATCCGTCTCCGTCCCCCGCCGGCGGGAGACTGTCCGAGAGAGTCCCCCGCCTCTTCCCCTTCCTCTCCCACCCCTCCACGCAGGTCCGCCGCGCCGCCGTCAGGGCTTTGGAGGTCCTCACATCGCAGAGACAGCTCGCGCAGGACTTCCTTCCGGCCGTGGCGAAGCCACTAGCATCCCTCTTGTTCACGGTAATTGCAAATCTCAACACAATCAGGAAAGATGTTTTTCGACTTTAAAATTTTCCCCAAGCATTTTAGTTGATTATTTAGAGGAAAAAGACAAGCTTCTCAGAATTTTTTTAAACGTATTCTTCATGTAGCGCGCCCTTCTCGAGGACGACGGTTCCTGCCGCGATGCCCTCGAGCGCACCTGGTCCAACCTGTGCGACCACACCCCGCTGGGGCCCCTGCTGGTCGCCACCTGCCCTCTCTACGGCAACTGGGTCCTGCTCCTCACGCAGCCCGCCCACTGGCCCCTTCCCCCTCAGCTCCTGCACTGCGGAGGCGGCTCCGGCGTGGGCAGCCACCCGGACTCCCCCGCCTCATCCTCCGGCACATCCTCGCCGGCGGAGCAGCAGGTATCGACAACCACCACCTCTTCCTCGGCCACCTGCCACCAGTACCTTGGAGGCCAGTCGGCCCAGCACAGGACGGACCCGCAGGAGAGGGAAGCCGCCGCCACGGAGGCAAGGATGGCAGGGGCAAGGATGCTGGGGAAGCTGGCGGGATTCGTGGTACGGCCAGTGCCGGGGCTGGACTATTCAAAGGTGAGATTTTTGTTAAAAAACATTGCATTTACCTGCATGATTTAGTATGCCATTCGCGTGCAATGTGCATCGTTTCAAGTGGGGAGGAGAGCAAAGGCTTGAATAGTGTGCTCTCCATGTTGCAGGATTCGATGCCCCCGCTGGACATGTTCGTGCACAAGATCCTCCTCTCCAACCTTGCCACGCGCTCTGCCTACCGCCGCCTCGGTCTCTGCCTGGTGATCGGGGCCTGGAGGGACCAGTACGGCGACGCGGCCACGGCCGGGGCGGCCACAGAAGAGCTGGGGGCAACGCTGCAGAGGTACCTCACAGAGGCGGTCAACTACGACGAGACCATAGCCGCTTTCACACAACTGCAGGTTAGTAATCCAATTATTTTAAAACCGTAACTGAAACTTTGGATTTTCCGTCATGAAATTTCGTTTTCCAATTTTCTTCTTCTTTCATTAGACGGACGCGGGTGATTTCATCGCCACCCTGAAGCACTACAAGCTGAAGCTCCCCTCCGACGAGATCGGCGAAAACTGCTACGCCCTCACCTTCGAGCAGATCCGGCACTTCCTAACCTCCACCGACTTCCGCGCCGTCGTCTCCTCCAACCCCAAGCTCAAGCCCAAGGTTGCCGATTCCATATTGGAGCGTTGGCGCTCGGCGGCGTTACTCCCGGCCGCCGGACAGATCCTGGAGGACCAGGCCGCCCTCTCCGTGATGACGCTGGCGGCCGTGGCGGGGTGCGCAGTCGCTCTAGGGGCGCTGGGAGAGAAGCTAAACCCGGTGGTCAAGCCGCTAATGGAGGCCGTCAAGAAGGAGAGGAACCCGCTGTTGCAGTCGCTGGCCTCAAGGAGGCTGGCAAAGCTGCTGGAGATCTGCTCCGCGCAACAGCAACAGTCTCAGTCTCCCGCTCCGTCCAACCCCACCGACAAGGTTATAAAGAACCTGGTTAACTTCGTGTCTGCCGACCCCAGCCAGACTCCTCCGCTGGCCGCCGCCGCCAGGGACAACTCCCGAATCGTCACCCTCACCATGAGGGAGGCACAGTCGGCCGCCGCCAACAACAGCAGGAGCAAGGGCGGTTCAGCCGCCGCCGCCGCATATCAAAAGCCTGCCGCCAAAGAGGAACACTCCAACCGTCAGAAGCCTTCGGCGCCCGCCGCCGTCAATGCAACGAACCCAACCAATTCAGTGGCTAGTGACCCAGCGCTTTCATACAATGCAAGTTCTTCTTCGTCTTCTTCATCCTCCTCCTCTTCAACAGCCGTCCAGATCCAGACCAGAGGCGCCAAGACCGCCCTGGAGACGATGGCCCGGCACTTTGGCGACGGCGTCTTCCGCCGGCTGCCAAAGCTGTGGGAGGTTAGCCTAGGGGCAGTAGCGGCGGTGGGAACTCCTTCGGCAAAGCCGCCTGGGGAGCTCGTGTACTGCCTGAGGGCTATGCAGGTACCGATATTGATGGACTCCTTCACCAATGGCTATTTGGCATGTTTTTAATGAAGAGGATTTTTTATTAGCATGGTTAGACTTGAAATGTCCCCCATCATGAGCAGGTAACTAACTAGTCGAGTTTTTCTTCTCCCCCCAGGTGATCCTTCCCGCTTTGGCCCCTCCCCTGCACCGCCACCTAGAGGATTCCCTCCCTCGCCTGGTGAGCCTGCTGCGGTCCGAGTTCTCCGCCGTCCGCCACATGGCCAGCGTGTGCATCGCAGAGATGGCTGGAGTAGTCACAGTGCCCACCATGGTGGCCATCGTCAACGACGTGAGTTTGTGATGGAAACAGGATTTTCCCATTTAAGTGTCGAAAAATTAAATCAATTTCCCAAATTCCGATTCAACTTAAGCATAAATAAATTCCAATTTTAACTCAAAAATGTCTTGGCACTTGGCAGGTTCTACCTCTTCTTGAGTCCCCGCACGCCTCCGTCCGTCAGGGCGGCGTGGAGTGCCTTGCTTGCGTGGTTGACAAGGTCGACGTTGACGTGGTGCCATACATCGTCCTGCTGGTCGTGCCGACGCTGGGAAGGATGTCGGATCAGGTACCTGACTAACCTGAGTGTACTTTGAATAACTTTTCTTAAGTTAAAAATATGTCTTGGCTTTTGGAACATATTTCATGAACGCTCTTTTGCAAGTTTCAAAAAAATATTTTCTCCTCCAGGACGAAGACGTTCGCGTCTTGGCCACCAGCACCTTCGCCTCCCTGATCCGCCTGGTGCCCCTGGACTCGTCGTCGTCCTCCTCTTCTTCGCCTCCTCCGGACGCGCTGCCCCTGGACATGTCCCGCAAGAAGGAGGACGAGCGGCGATTCCTGGACCAGCTGACTTGCCCGGACCGCCTGGAGGAGTACCCCGTGGGGGTCAAAGTCAACGCCGAGCTGAGGCCCTACCAGCGGGCGGGGATAAACTGGCTGGCCTTCCTCAACCGCTACAAGCTGCACGGGGTCTTATGCGACGACATGGGGCTGGGGAAGACGCTGCAGACCGTGGTCATGCTCGCCAGCGACCACTACTACATGCAGCAGAGGATCAAGGGAGGGGACTACTCGTGAGTGAAAAGCTGTTATTTTGACAAAAAAAAACAATAGAAAACATTTTTTTCCTTCTTAGGCAAGGCACAATGGAACTCCCATCCTTAGTGATCTGCCCGTCCACCCTTTGCGGTCACTGGGTGGCGGAGGTGGACAAGTTCGTGTCTCCGTCCGAGTCCTCTTCCTCTGTCACCCCCGTGCTCCGCCCGGTGTTGTACGCAGGGTCAAAGGCCGTGAGGGCAGAGCTGGCCAGGAGGGGGATGAGGGGGTGGGCAAACCTCGTCGTCACGTCTTACGAGGCTGTCAGGTGAGACAAGAAATTACCAACTAAAAAGACACTCATAACTTTTTGAAGTGCGTAATAAAAGATGTGGTCACATAGAAAAAGGAACATTTACAGTATAGTTTCATGTTAAACTTTTCCCCCAATGAATCAAAAGGTCCGACATCTCCTTCCTATCTGCCACCCACTGGAACTACCTCGTCCTGGACGAGGGCCACGTCATCAAGAACGGCCGCGCCAAGACCACGCTGGCGGTCAAGAGCCTCCGCGCCAGACACAGGCTCGTCCTCACCGGGACGCCCATACAGAACAGCGTGCTGGAGCTCTGGTCCCTCTTCGACTTTTTAATGCCGGGCTTCCTGGGCACGGAGAGGCAGTTCAACGCAAGATACGCCAGGCCCATCGTAGCCTCCAGGGATACTAAGGTAGCACACACGAGTTTCGAAAAATCATGCTTCTTTGATTTGAAATGAAAATATCAATTACTAGCTGTTACTAGCTGATCATCAATTTATTGCTTGTTTGCAGGGCTCGTCCTCTTCGGCTGCCGCTCGCGAGAACCGCGAGGCCGGCGCCCTGGCCATGGAGGCCCTCCACAGGCAGGTCCTGCCCTTCGTCCTTCGCAGAATGAAGGAGGACGTACTATCAGACCTGCCTCCAAAGATCACCCAGGACTTCTACTGCGACCTGAGTCCGGTGCAGGTGCGGCTCTACGAGCACTTTGCCAGGACTCAAGCCGCACTGGCAGGTGCCCAGGCACCTGCTGCTGTCAAGGACGCTCCTGCCCCCAAGTCCCACGCCTTCCAGGCCCTGCAGTACCTGCGCAAGGTGTGCAACCACCCGAAGCTGGTGCTGGACGAGTCCCACCAGGAGTGGCACCAGGTTCAGCAGATGCTGCAGCAGGCCGGGTCCACCCTGGACGACATTCACCACTCCGCCAAGCTTCCGGCGCTGCAGGACCTCCTCCTGCAGTGCGGCATAGGATCAGGAGCTGGAAACGGAGGAGACGAAGTATCTGCCGCTTCCTCCGTGGTCGTCCAGCATCGAGCCTTGGTCTTCTGCCAGATGAAGGCCATGATGGACATCGTGGAGGAGGACCTCTTCAAGAAGAGGATGCCCTCCGTCACCTACCTGCGGCTGGACGGCTCAGTGCCGCCCAGGGCCAGACAGGACCTGGTCGACAGGTTCAACTCTGACATCTCCCTCGACGTCCTGCTTCTCTCCACCTCTGTGGGCGGACTTGGACTCAACCTCACCGGCGCCGACACGGTCATCTTCGTCGAGCACGACTGGAACCCAATGAAGGACCTCCAGGCCATGGACAGGGCGCACAGGATAGGGCAGAAAAAGGTGAAGTTTTGAGTATATTTCTTAAAAATATATTAAATACTTTATGCCAATCGTTTCGATCCAAGCATAAATTCCAATTCCGATTTCATCTCATCTTTTAAAGAAAAAAATAAATGGCTATTTGAATTTGTGCTGCCTTAATTCTTAGGTGGTGAACGTGTACCGGCTGATCACCCGCCACACCTTGGAGGAGAAGATCATGGGACTGCAGGAGTTCAAGGTGAAGACGGCCAACACGGTCATCTCGGCGGACAACTCCAGCCTGCAGTCCATGGCCACCGAGAGGATATTCGACCTGTTCTCACTAGAGGCGGACGACGAGGACAAGAAGAGGGAGGACGGAGGAGGGTCGGCTTCGTCCGGAGGAGGAAGAAGGTCCATTCGGGCACTGCTGGAAGGTGAAATATTGTTCCATGCAGGGCCTAAATTCATGGCCATGTCCCGCTTCTCTAAATGCATTTCATACTTGTTTTTTCTTCCCCCTCGCCCAGGCCTTCCGGAGCTTTGGGACGAGAAAGAGTACGAGAAGGAATATGACATGGACGCTTACATTAGCAAGAACAACAACGCGGCTGCCTCATCCGGAACCGCCACCGGCAAGAACAAGAAGAAGAACAAGAACAACAAGCCGTCCTAGGACCTCTGCGTGCCTTCGCTCCCGCGAATAATAAAGCGAAGCAGTGAATAATAAAAACAATGCCAAGGAAAAGTAGCTGTGCAAATCCCCCCCCCTACTTCATGGTACTACTACAACATGCTGCATATGACTGTAACTGCATATGATGATCGCCAGTGAAAATTGATGAGTAGAACAATGTCAACTACCGTGAAACAAAAGAACGCAATGCGCAATTCTTTTTATAGTGAAAGAAAATAATAAAATTTTACACGAAGAAAATTATTAAAAGCTTAGCTCTTGCTATGCTTTTCTGCTCAAACTGTTTTTATTATTGATTCTGAAGACTGATTTATTATGATGGTGCAAATTGACGATAAAACTTTTTGCACAATCTGCGAAACAGTAATTGGGAGGGCAATTTAGGAAAATATTTTTCCCATAACATAATTTCGGGCAACTCGAGAGAGATTCAAACGCAAGAAAAATAAACTTCACACTCTGTTTGTTCTGCCTTTCAACCGCAGAAAAAAATCGGGGAAAACTGCTATTTTACGGGTTTTTGAAATTTGAATTATTTGATGAAGGGAGAATCGCTCAAGCACTTGGATCATCACAGAGAAATGAGACTTTGACGACACAGCCTGACTTTGAGTGCGGATAAACTTTTCTTGGGGGCAGGGTGATTTGGGATGGAGAAATATCGGGAGTTTTCTTGGAAGTCGCGATTGAATCACGCGTTTGATATCGATTTCGAGCAGCGACTCCTTATTTCTGTCGGATCTTGTTCTTCTTTCACTTGCCCTGCCCCGTCAGGTTCTTGTACAGCTTCTTGCCCCACCAGCTCTCCAGGTCGAACGGCTCAAAGTCTGCGGGGGATAAACCACTTGTATTTACCACAAACGGGTAAAGTATTTAAATTTCAAATTAGGTTCACCTCTCAGCTTTGGGTTTGGCTCTGCCTCTTGGTAGACTGTCACCTTGCAAGCCCCGCCCTGCTTCCCGCGCTCAAGCTCCTTCTCCACGGCGGTCCACTCTGAAGATGTTCATATTTATTTGTCTGAATACAAATTGCTGCAGTTTGTGCGAAACTCACTTTCGTGCACGTATCTGAGCAGCTCCTCCTGCTGCGGCGATACCTTCTCCTGGCTGAGACGGTGGTGGTAGCGGTGGTGGTGGTGGTGGTGGTGGTGCTTGGCGGTGGAGGTGGGGCTGGGGCCGCCTCCGCCTCCGTGGAACACTGGCATCGGTGGAGAACTGCCAACGAAAAATTGTCGAATATGCAGTAGAGATAAAACCAGATAAAGAGCAGCAATTTCTCTCTTTCTAGGCTACACTTGAGGTGAATCCCGTACTTGTTCATGTATCCCCCTCTGCCCCCGCCGTAGCCTTTTCCTCCTCCTCCGTGATGGTGCTGCTGCTGCCCTCCTGAGGAAGACGAGGACGAGGAGGACCTCTGCATGATGATCCCGACCCCCGGAGAAGGAGACTTGCTCCCGCCGTTGTGGTTGGACGAAGCCGTCAGCTCCTGGAGCACCTCGCAAGCCTCCAACTTTTGCGTCAGCCCTGGAAAAGCGAATTATTTCGCACACCGGCCGATTGGATTACGCAACAACAATCAATTTCGCGAAAAGAAATCTAAATACTGGCACATTTTTTCGCAAAGCAGCTATTGCGAGCAACGCCTTCCCCTCCTCTTACCTCTCCTGGTCTTTTGCACTATCTTGCTGGGGCCTTTGGAGACGGTGTACATGGTGGGTTGGGGGTTCTCTGTGTCTCAGTCTCTCCCTCCAGCTGCGTTTTTCTCCCTCCTCCTCCTGTATATGGACTTTGCAGCAACGAGAAGTTTTTCCCCCCCTTTCGCCGGCCGCCGACGCTAGTCGGGCGGATTTTTGGGACTAGGGAGAGTGGAAAGCCAGAGGCGGCAGCAGCAACAACTGCAATGAGGAGCAAGAGGAGGAGGAAGTGCGGTAAAAAGACGCTTTCATAAACGTGCTTATTGCAGCTGCAATGGAGTAGAGACTAAATACCTTCGGACGCTAAGTACGATACAAGAAAATACTGTGTAGCTATTTATTAAAAGTGTTTTGTTTGGTTAAAGGCTTTCGGCTTCTTTTCAAAATTTCAATAAGTTATTGTCTTAGATTTGGAATGAAGCATCACAGTGCACTGCCCACTTTTAGGTCTCTCGTCTGTATAAAAGTTTCATCAGATGTTCTTAGGTGTCTCTTCCACTAATTGTTCCGTCACACGAGCTGCCACAGCCCTACTACAATGTTAGCCGCCAGCAGCGCAGTGCCCACGGCCACGAAGGACAGCGCTGCGGTGGTCCTGACCGACCTGGAGGCCCCGCCGAGGAATAGGTCTGTGGCGGCCCTGGACAGGTGGTGGCCGTCCAGGAGGAGGCAGGGGACGGCGTTGAGGACTGCCAGGGCGCCGGAGAAGGAGGCGAGGTAGTGGGAGAGGAGCTCAATGGCGCCCGGCAGCCAAGGGGGGAGCAGGGGGTGGAGCTGGAGGTGAGGGGAGACGCGGGCGCCCTGGAAGACCTCGGCGGGGCTGCCGACGAACAAAAAGTCCTTCTTCTCCTTCCGCCGAGCTCGCAGCAGCCGGGATTGCTCGCCGGACAGCATGGGCCTCATGCAGAGGTCGCCGTCTTTTATGCACTTGCTTGACTTGTCGCACACTTGGTCTCCCGCCTCCAGGGTGGCCCGAACAGGCAGGCAGGCCCGCAAACTGTCTGCCGCCGGCTTTGTCGAGTCCGCAGCAATAACATGCTCAAGCCTCTCGAAGCAGATGCTGCTCTTGCTTTCCTCGCTGTCGCAGCACTCGGCTTTGTCCGTGTCTCCATCCTCCTCCGCTCTGACAAAGTCTTTGGCATTCTCCCCTACGACTCCTCCCTCCACGCATACGCTGGACACCTCCTCCTCCAGTACCTTGGTCAGGCATGTCTGCCAGTTCTCCAGACCTTTGACCTGGCAGCCGTTGATCGCAGATATCTCGTCCCCAACAGCTAAACCGGCAGGGCCGCCGACGGAGGAGTCCGCTCTGACGGACACCACTGAGACGCCCTCTCCCGTGCGGTACAGGTGGGAAGCCAGGGCGGGGGTAGAGAACAGGACCAGATAGGCCAGGGCGGCCTGGAAAGAAAAGAAAAATTATGCTGGTAGATCGGAAAAAAGCGTCCAATACAAATAAATTCCGAGAATGCGAAAAAGTGTAATGGTCTCACCAGCACGATGTTGTGCCAGACTCCGGCGGCGAATACCCTCAGCTGCTGCCACGGGCTGAGCGCCATCAGCTGGTCTGTGGGCAGGTCGACGAAGGCGGCAGGAAGCAGGAAGAGGACGAAGGCGCCGAAGCCGAGCACGCGCACGTCCTCCGCCGCGGCCGCAGCGGCGTGGCCGGCCTCGTGAACCACGCTGCACACCAGCAGGGTCACAAAGTAGTAGCCCAGGTCGCCCAGGGGAAGGTTGACGCCGGGAAGGACCGGCTGGAGGACGATCCTGTCAGTGTTGCGTTCCGAGTCTCCCTCGGCCGAAGCCGGAGCAGGTAGGATGGCGTTCAAGAGTGTCCGTACGAGTAGGACCATGGAGGGGAAGACGAGTAGGAGGGTGGCGACGGCGCCCACGGAGAACCAGGCCCGCACCAGCCTTGGTCTCCAGGCGCCAAGCCGGGTGAAGGTCCTGTTGAGCCGGTGGGTGCTCCACCTGAGCTGCATCGGCCTGGGCGGGTCAAGACCGGAGGAGTGGAGGAAGGAGGAGTAGGAGCGGCGACCTCTAAACAGTCGGTCCGCCAGGAGTGCCGCAGCGTGGATTGCCCCCACGCACAGCAACAGGGCTGCCAGGGGAGTCATCCTGCCTTCCTACTGCTGCTGGTACTCCTTGACGGGGGTGAACTTCTTGTAGTAGTTCTTGGTGAAGTCGGTCATGATGTCCTGTGAGCACTCCGGCAACTCCCCCACCTTGGCGGCGGGCGACCCGCCGTAGCGGGTGAAGGTGGGCACCACGGTCTCGGGAGGGACCACAGTGTTGTCCTCGATCATGCAGCAGTCCTTGAGGACGCAGCGGCGGCCGATGACCACGTTCTTCCCGATGTAGACGTAGGAGTTGATGACGGCGGCGTTGATGACGGACCCCTCGCCAATGAACACGTGGTCGCCAATTTGAAGCGGGAAGAAGGCCACCCTGTGAATCAAGGAATAATGGTTTCTACTGGACAAGAAAAGAACAGGATCTTGTCTCACCCCTTGCTGAACTTCTTGAACGGCGGCCTGATGACTGCCCTGCTTGAGATGACGCAGTGCCTCCCCACGCGCACGTTGGCCAGGTCCCCCCTGATGATGGCCTCGGCCTGCACGATGTTCTTCCCGTTGAGGATGATGTTCTGGGAGCCGCAGAGGACGGACTGCCTGCTCACGCGGTTGCCAGAAGCAGTCTCGATGTACTCAGCCTTGTTGAACGGGATCTCCGGAAGCTCCATCTTGGGGAAGGCTCGCAGCTCGGCATCAAACTTCACAGGCAGACGGTCTCATGTCTGCGGAAATGGAAAACACACACGAGAACAAGTTCATCACGTTCTTGGCCTCCGACCTGGCCAAGATGTTTTTCGCATTTATTAGATGTTGAAATTTTGAAACTAGGTCGAGCGCCAATCTGGGATCGAATTCAGTTCTTCACATATCACGCTCAGTCCTAAACATTAGTAGTAGTTGTTTTATATAAATGCGGTTTGTTGCGTCGATATTTAATTTATTTTTCAATAAATTTGCATTTTGTCGTGAGTAAATGTATTCAAATAACCATAATAAAAAAGCCTAAAATCGAATAAAGTTTCTGTGATTAGGTCTTGTCCTACACTTTTCTTTGACAGAGTCTTTGATTTGTTTGGAAAGTTTCGTGATGTGTTTTCAGGCGCTGCATCTGGGCGAGGCAGGAAAGGCAACCTCGCACAGGTACGTGATCATTTCGTCATCAAGCAGATCCCGACCCCGACCGACGTTGGGCCAGGTACAGCTTTTCTTACTAGCCTAGTATGATGCCGCATCGGAACGCGTATAAACGAAAAGTCTCGAATCTCCTTTGCCCACTTCATGCGCAGGAGTAAAAACATAGCATAATGTAACTCAAAAAACCATATTTGTCGCTCATAGGCTTTTTAAAGTTACACACGTTTGTAGGAATTCACAAGAGCTGTTAAATCTAGTCGAATTGTGTAAAATAACAGTTATTAAGCTATGCGTTACTGAACCGTAGTTTTTTCGTATTTTCAAACCCTGTACAAGTCTTCATGTTTACCTTCTTATAATCTTAAGCTTTGAGCCCAGTCTGTTCATTTCTCTAGTAACGGATTACGGATGTTACAAAGCCCTTTATGCTATGACACAAAGGTGTGCTCCGACGTTGGAGGCGTGGAGCCCGCCCGCGAGCGAGCGAGGCGAGTCACAATCCGCGAGTGAGCGAGACGCCAACGTTGGGAGCATACTTGCTCCCCACCAATGAGAGTCCTCCATTCTGTCACGTGACCGACTCTCCTCCAATCCCCTTCTCAGGATGGGCAGGGGACTGCAGCCATTTTGGGAATTATTTTCATTCCGCTTTTGGCCTTCCCAGAGCCAGGACGTGCCGCTCGACGCCGCCTCCAACTTCAGCAACTTCACGACCCCCGTGGGCTCCACCGACGACTTCCTCATCTTTATCTGGTAGGTGTGTCCTCCGAGGACCCACTGCGACCCCTCCCTTGACCCCTTGGTCACTGTTTGAGGGACCCTTTTAGCGACCCCATTCTCAGAACGCCTAGTATGGCTTTTGCAGCTCTCCCCCTGTACGACCCGACCCCGGAGGACCTCCAGCGGGAGCTCGCCGCCATCCTGGAGGACGTCGCCCCCACCTCGTCCTCGGCGGCGGCCTCCTCCGCCCGCTACCAGGCCGTCAACTTCGCCAAGGACTACGCCCAGTTGGAGCCCCTCAGCCCCGAGCAGGACAGGCTATTCCCTGACGGCCCGACCACCGGGACGGACGAGGACTTCGGCGACAAGGTGGACTCTGACCACTCCTACGCCGCCAAGGCGAACGCCGAGAGGCCGGACTCAACCTCCTCATCCGGGTACTCTAGCTCCGACAGCGCCATCGCCATGGACTGCGCTAACCCTGCCCTCGTCTCCGGCAACCGCGACCCAGTCCTGTCCGCCGCCGCTCAGGAACAGGATCAAATCCTGAGCAGCATCGACGCCCCCGCCCCCACCGGGCTGGGCATCGACCTCCCGGAGTTCGACCTCGACATGCTAATGGAGGACGTCCAGTCCAACGAGGAGGCCTCTGCCGTTGATGAGGAGGACGCCATCGTGTATGACGTGGACGACGACGACGAGCAGGAGGAGAAAGAAGATGTCGACGTGAACGACAACGATATCGAGGAGATCGACATCACCAAGGAAAAGAGCGAGGACGGCAAGACGGAGATCGTCCACATGGTGGCGGCGCCGGCCACCAAGGACCTGGTGGTGGTCAAGAAGGAAGTCTCGAGCGAAGACGAGTCTTCCTCCGTGGCCGCCGCGCGCTCTTCAGGTCGCCAGAGGCGCACCCGCCGCCGCAAGCCCAAGGCCAACGTCTGGTCTCGTGACGTCGGGCCCAAGGTCTCGGCAGCCGTCGGCAGCCGCCCAAAGCTGTACGAGCAGGCTCCCTTCGCCGACCCGGAGCTGGAGCGTTGCCGCCTCAACGCCCTCTGCGCTAAGCAGAACAGGGACAAGAAGCGCGCCGAGCGGCAGAAGATCGATGCTGAGGTCACCACGCTGCGCTCAGAGAACATCAAGCTGAAGAAGCAGGCCGAGTCCTCCGCCAAGCGCCTCCGGACGGCGGAGGAGCAGCTGCACCGTCTCAAGGAGATGCTGAGGACGCACCGACTGGAGGGACTCATGGACATGGTCAAGTGCGACCACCCCAACACCGCCAGGGCCAGGGCATCCTGCAGGGCCTGCTCACTAGGTAAAAGAGCCGCCGCCGCAGTCTCGACAGCGCCGAACAAGAGGCGCTAAAAAGTCATTGATAACCAACCCGAGTGATCCGGGGCGGGATTTCGTTCCCACCCTGGCTGCAAAACTTTTCAATCAGTCAGACATACCAACAAATACGATACCACCACCATTCAGTATGCTTTCGGTGAAGTATCCGGCGCGATGCGAAAAAGGGATTCTCCTTGGGGAACTTTCTAGTGGGTGGGGCAAGGGGCTGAAAGAAAACTTTGTTGGGACAGACTTGTGTGTAAATACCCAAACTACTTACTACATGATTTTGTCTTCAAACCAGAGTGTAAATCTTTTCTAGACTGTACAAGTGTGTACCTTTCTTGTATCTTTGTTCTATCTCCCCCACCATCCCTCCCATACGTAGAAACGATGTACCTTTGTAAACAGCGCTGCACTAACTCTTCGTAATTTCAGACTACGAGGAGTGAAGCTGGACATGCTTGTCCTGTGAATCCTCTCGACCTGGGAAGCAGCCGCCGGTCCGCTTAACGGCGGGTCGGCGGCTGGCCTCTTCCTCGCTCCGCCCGCTCTCCCCCTTCGCAAGACTCTCCAGACTTCTCTACTTTTACCCTTGGTAGGTTGAAGAGAGTTCGCCAAGGCATGGCGGGGGGATTTTTGGCAGCTGGCAAGAGAAAACCTCTTCGGCAGGAGAAGACCTCCTCAGCGGCAGGAGAGTTCGGGGGACTCTGGACAAAAGCTTCCTGACGTCAGAGGTCTGCGACTTTTCCCAAAAGGAAATTTCGTTCCAAGACTTTCTTTCGGTCAGGAAGGGTTTGTTCTGGTCTCGCCGCCGGACTTGACACTGCTGCGCGGTTGTACCTCCACGATTTGAAATGTTCGTAAAGAAGTCTCTTAAAAGCTGTCCAAAGGCTCCCCCTCTTCCTCGGCCCTCTATTCTACCGCCCGTCCCAACCCCAATGAATTGCACACGCGCTAGTAATCCGAGTATACTTCCAGCACTCCCCAGACATCCGCCAGGCAAGCAGCGTCAACAGAGGCACAAGCGACCGGGCGAGACAGACAGACACACCTGCGGAGGAACTCCAATGTCTCCTGGTGGGTACTCCGAGCCAGAAACCCCGCTTTAATTGTGCGGGGAACTTTGGCGAGACCCGGGGGGAACAAGATCTTATGCTCTCAGTCTGCTTCCCTTACAGCTTGCCCGAGCATATCTCCAGGCTCGCTCAGGGGGAGGAATCGAGACAAGAAAAGGTTAAAAAGAAGTCTGTGTGCAAAAAAAAAACAACCAGAAGTTGCGGCGAAGGTACAGCGCGCAATTTTGTGTCTCTAGAGAACAAGGTAAATATCCGCGATCGTTCGGCTAGAGGTTAGGGGCCTCCTACTCCCTCCCCCCAAAAAATAATTGCATATCTCGTGTGTTAAGTCGCATTATGGCATCAAAAAAAACCGGAAGAAGAGAAAACCGAATAAAAAGTTATATATTTATCAAACGTCAATCTCGCCTGGCATTTCTGCGTTCTTCTTTAATTGCAAAAAAGCATTGCGTACGCTCGAATAGACTATAGGAGAGTAGAACTCTTTTTTTCAATAAAGGATTTGGTTGCTCCGTCCGTAATCCTTTCGATAAGTATGTGTGTAAATTGTGTATCTTACCTGGCGCTCCAGATTTTCATGCATGAAGAAAGGTCAGCCGTCCTTCTTCTTTCCCTCTCTCTCGCCACGCGGAAAGAAACCAGGCCGTAAATGAATCAGCTGATTCTCCCATATTTATTTCGCGGTAGTGATGGAAACGAGCCTATTTTTTCCGAGCTCGAGCCTGATTCGAGCCTGGAGACCTCGAGCTCGAGCTTTTATCGAGCCGAGCTTGTACTACATAACAACCTGCCTTGGAAAAAAGATCTCTACATAAAGCTTGCACTTCATTTATTTTAAAAAGATTGACTGTGGTACATAATAAAATATTTTGCTTAAATAATATTAAAACTTTGTATTTTATAAAAAAATCTCAAAAAATAGGCTCGACTGTCAAAACACCGAGCCCGAGCCTGAATCGAGCCTAGCAAAACCCCATCGAGCCGGAGCCTTCGACCGAGCCGAGCCTGGCTCGTTTCCATCACTAGGCGAAGTCGAGGCGAAGTTAAGTGACTTAAGTCATGTTAAGTTTAAGAGTGAGTAGCCAAATATTCACTTGAAGTTTTATTCCTGAATCTTGATGACCTGATCTCAAGTAAATGAACTTTTGTTTTTACACTCCATCTGTCTTGAGATGTCTGTTTTGAGATCCAGGTTTCTTTCCTTTCTTCCAATCTTTCAAAGTAATTTTTTTTTGGCAGTTTTTAGAGAAACTATGTAGCCACATCTTAAAAAATAAATAATTTGGTTAGAGGTGGATTGAGCCTAGAATCTTCGAGACTGAGCTGAGCCTGAGCCTGAAGGTCTTAAGCCTGAGCTGAGCCTGAGCCTAGAATTCTCGAGCCTGAGCTGAGCTTGAGCCTGGGATTTTTGAGCCTAGGCTGAGCCTAAACCCAGAAATTTTCCTTCTTGCTAAAAAATCTGTTAAAAAGTACCAAACATTGCGGACACAAAAGCCTTTTTTTAACAAAACTGGTTATTTTTTCTTATAAAAATATAAAAAATTTACAAAACCCAGGCTCAATCTAGGCTCATGAGCTTTTCGAGCCTGGACCTTCGAGTCTGAGCTGAGCCTGAGCCTGGAAAAATCGGCTTGAGCCTTCGAGCTTTTGAGCCTGAGCCTAGGCTCGATCCACCCCTAAATTTGGTAAACTAAATTTTGACCCTAGATTCCCTAGAATTTGGACCGTGCTGTCAAAAATAAAAGAGTCAATATACTTGCAATTGAGGCCAGGGCCGCTTTGTCCTCCGTGACGATTCCTCGAGGTCGCTGTTTGGAAGAAACCGAGACCTCTTTTACAAGCGTGGCCTCTGTCTTCCTTGTTTGCCCTTGGTGCATTCCACTTGTGCGATGTCCGTGTGCGACCCCCTGCTGCCCAACTCCGCCGATGGTGAGTCTTGTCACGAGATCCTCTGGGAGGGGCATCTCCTGCCTGACTGTACCCCTGTCTTATCTTGTCCCTCTCTCTCTGCTCCTGTTTCAGGCGCCCGCGACCTCCTTCGCCGGTGGCGCGAGGACAACGTCCGCCGCAGCGCCGACGTGGTGGCCCTCTTCGAGGACGCCCTGACCGGCGGCACCGGCGACCCCGCCGACGTGTCCTCCGGGGTGCTGGGCGACGAGCACTGGATGGTGCTGGAGCAGGTGGCGGTGGCCGCCATGGACGTGCACCGCAAGGACGTGGTGGACCGATGCCTGAGGGAGCTCAAGCGACAGTTCGACCTGGACAGCTTTCGCGTGCGCAGACTCTACGCCATGCGGTACGAGATGCTGGAGGACTGGGAAAACGCGCTAAAGATCTACGAGGTCATCCTGGACGAGGACGACTCCAACAGCGCGGCCAGGAAGCGCAAGGTGGCCATTCACAGGCAGCAGGGGGAGAACTCAAAGGCCATCTCGGAGCTCAACAAGTACCTTAAAGAGTGAGCAGAGTGTCTTCAAAAGCTACGACCCGTTACTAAGACTTGCTTTGCTTCTTTACTTGGTTAGGTTCATGAGCGACACGGAGGCGTGGATGGAGCTGTGCGACCTGTACATCCTGGAGCAGGACTACGCCAAGGCAGCCTTCTGCTGCGAGGAGCTGCTCCTACACAACCCCCACAACCACATATATTTTCAAAAGTAAGCGGTGGACACATTTGTAATTGCGGAATGGTTCTTCATTATTTCTCCCTTCTTCCCACAGATACGCTGAGATCCGCTACACGCAGGGTGGCTTTGAAAATATAGAGCTGGCCAAGGCCTACTACAGCAAGGCCGTCACCTTCAACCCCAACAACATGCGGGCGCTCTACGGGCTGCTGCTGGTGAGAAGCTGAAATGCGATTATTTCTGAGAAACTTTACCATTGTTTTTGTTCCATTTGTTCCTGTCCACAGACCTCTTCCCAGCTGGCCTCGTCGCCCAAGTGCCAGGCGCAGAAGAAGAGAGAGTACTTGAAGACTGTGGTGTGGTCCACCAAGCAGATCACCAAGAGGTACGAGGAGAAGGGGAGCCCGCTCCCCGTGGGCTTCCTGGAGGGAATCATGGGACAACTGCAAGTCACGGGGCCGCAAAATTAGGAGAAAAAGAGCGTGGCGTGAAAGACGGAGAGAAAACGACGCGAAACAGAGACAAGGGAATGCCGCTGTTATATTTTTATGTTCATTTCGGTTGTTATTAGTATAAATGAGGGTTTTCCCCACCTTCAGCCCTTGCCTTTCCATCTCCGCCGGCCGTTTTTTCGCGTCTTTTACTCGGAACTGTTTGTTGGGACTTGGGACAATAGGGAGGAAGCGCAGGAAACTGGAAAAATCCCGCGGCCCATCAACAGTCAGCGATCACAGATTTAAGATGCTAAGGTAACTAAAGTAGGACACTTTTCTCTTTCAAGTTCTTTCTCTTTTATGCCGAAACGAAAGAAGCGGGGAAAGGGGGACGAAGGCTGTCTATCTGCTGCACCTCTACGCGAAATCGAGAGTTTTCAACGCTGCCAGGTTGGTGTCGCTGTTGGAGAGCTTGGACATGGCCCGGGACAATCCTTGCCTGGAAGAGAAAAGAAAATAGTACCCTACATTGTCAACTACTACAATAACTAAAAGTGCACACCGTGTGTTGGGAGTCATAGCGTTTTGCAATTTAGCCAGGAGCTTTGCCATCCCCTCGTCGCCGTCTCCCGCAGTCGTGGCCGAGAGAAGGTTCGACGAAGACGTCTTGGCGGAATTCTGCCTTGCGCGTCCTCCCTTCGCTTGCAGGTACGGGTGCTTCAGCAGCTCCTCCACGGACGCCCTCTCGATGGGGTTTCGGATGAGGCATCTAAGAAGGAGTAGTCCAATTGTGTCCACTACTTCAAAAAGCTTTGGGTAAAGTGTCGCACCTTTTCAGCGTGTCGAGCAACTGGGGATCGTGACCCTTGTCCGGGAAACCGATCTTGTGATTAGGATCCGTTATCGCCTGCGGTAAGAAGGGAAGAACATTGAAAAAAAGTGTCGAATGAGAACAAACACCACCAGACAACGAACCTGCAGCTTCTTGATTGGGATCCGAATGTCGGCGAAGGGCATTTTTCCATACGTCAGGTTGTAGAGGATGCAGCCCAGCGACCAGATGTCGGACTTGAAGCTGATCTTGATGCGCGGCTTCCCATCCTCCTCGTCGCCCGTGCTGAGGTCCTGGATAGCCTCCGGGGACATGAAGTTGAAGGTACCGAGCTGGGTGTCCTTGACCACGGACGTCTTGTCGCTCTGAACGGAGGAGGCGATCCCAAAGTCGATGAGCTTGAGCGTGCCGCCCACGATCAGGAAGTTGGCCGGCTTCAGATCTGAATGTATGATGCCCTCCTTGTGAATGACCTGGGAAAAGAAATTGAATTTCGTATCAAACGTAGCTAGATGTGAGACGAGCGAAACAGGAAGAAAACAAATTACTGTTAAGTACTGTACTTTCTATTTTTTTGTGTGCACTGCGCAGCCTAAGAAAGCCTTACCTGCACCGCCTGCAGCATCTCTGACCAATAGAACATTCTCTGCACGTCGTTGAGCGACTGTCCGCTCCCGCTCCCGGCGGAGATCCTCTTGAGCACCGCAGCCAGGTCCGTGTCCCCGCGCTCCATGACCACGAAGAGCGTCTGGCTGTGGCGGACAACCTCGTAGTCGAACATTCGGATGATGCGGTGGTGGCCCTGCAGCCTCTCCAGCAGCTTGATCTCGTTGATGTACCCCTGCGCCTCCGCCTCGTTCACCCCGGAGAGATCGACCTTCTTGATGGCGCGCAGGTTCCTCTCCTGGTCGTACACCTCGTACACCACGCTGGATCCGCCCTTGCCGATCACCTTGAGTACGGCGTAGGCGTGGTCCTTTACGCGGATCACGCTGCCGTCACCGCTTTCCTAAGGGGTCAAAAAGACAGAACGAAATTAAATAACTACACAGAGAAGTAGATGCAGTTTTATACCTGGAAGGGAGTCATGGTGAGCACCTGTGGCAGTCGACCTTGGTTGGCGGGGGTCCGGCTGGCTGACAGGGGGTTTGGAGGGTGCTGGTGCAGAGGCTGCAGGGGACCGCGGTGGTGGCGCTGCAGGGTAGGAGCCTCCTGTGCCTGTGTCTGAGGATGCTGTAGCTGCTCTTTGTCTTTGGAGGCGGACCTGGGTGGCGGTTGGGACCTGCTGCGGGTGCGAGGGCTGTCTCGGGGCAGGGGCTCCTCAGGGAGGACATCGTTGTAACGAAAGCTGGACAATGTCCTTCCGTCCCCGCCCGTCCTGGCCTCCTCCCTGCCCCTACGGAGGGGCGAGGGCGTCTCGGGCTCGAAGTCCGGCGCCGACGCCGCGGACGCCACCGCGCCAGAGTGCGAAAAGCGTTTGGCGGTGTTGGCCGGTGTCTTGGCGTCGCCAAAGTTGAGTCTCTGCGGCGCCTGCAAGAGGGAAACCACGAAAAATAATGCGATCCTGTGTTTTGCGCTACTGCGCTGCATCTAATGTTCTTTCATTGTGCTCCTCACCCCTCCTGCCCTGATTGTGCCCATCCTCCTGGTGTGCTTGGCGGTGGAGGCCAGCAGGGAGCGCAGGTCGTGCGACCCGGACTGGGTGCTGTTGTGGGTCACCTCCTCCGCCTCGTGCAGCCCAGAGGACAGGAACCTTCCGACGGGACCCGAGGCTGGGTCTCTGGCGCCGCGGGCGTACTGGCCGTACGCCATGGCAGAGACAAGATCGCTCTCAACAGGGGCAACTTGGGTGTGGCCAGCGACCTCAAGTTCGGGAGCAGCGGCAGCTTCGATCCCTTCGAAGTTCGAAATCTCCGAAAACGCCAAGTGTTTTTGTGTTTGCGCGGGCTGAAGACGCCAAAAACAGCTTTTGCTCTCCTTTTCTGCCCGCGCAGCCAATTCGGCCCAAAGAGCTTTAACGGCAAAAGCTGACGTTTTAGGGCTCTTTTTCTCTTGAGTTTGTCCCGTAAAATGTCTTGGCAGAAGAATTTTTTTTGACAGGTATGTTTTCGAATATTTGAATGAGCATGTCTTGCTTTCATTTATTACTCGAGTAACCGAGTATTCGCAAATTATACTAGTTTGGAATATTTTTCACAGCTGCGATTTTTGTTTTTTTCGAACAGCTGAGCGCACGAGAGAAAAAACAAAGCTGGGAAGACCACAGCCAGATCGTGTGATTTCGCGTGAAAGTGGCGCTTTTTGATTGCTGCTCGCGCGGTTAAATTTGGATCTCGCGCAATGCGCGAAATTCAAAAAAAGTGGCGCTTTTTGACTTTCCAAAAACTTAATGTAATAAAATTTTAATTATTTTTTCAAAAAATATTTTTTTGGTCCTAAAATACCCCTGGACCATTTCTTTGACAAAGGTTCAGATTCCTACTACATCTGGACCCGTTATTTTTTTCAAAACTAAACCTACCCTGAAACGTCCAAAAATGCAATAAAAAAATTGACATTTTAGGCTGGCGCCTTTTTTGGCGCTTTTTGACTTCTGATCGGCGCTTTTTGGCTTCAAAGACCTGGTCACACTGGTGGAGTGGACCCTGGACCGTGGACGTGGGCCCTGTCCCTGAAGGAGTGGTTGCCGTCGTTGATTGCCGCCATGTCTTGTGCCTCCCCCACCGTGTCCTCCTCCGCCCCTTGCCTGTCTGACCACCGCATACTCAAATTGCGCTTCTCGCCCTCCAGCGATTCCTCCCACCACGTGTTCTTCCGTCCCCACCGCGTGCGGGACCCCTGCGCCGAGAAGCCCAACCTGCGCACCCTCATGCTGAGCAACGTGCCCCCCTGGTGTCCCCGGGCCGCCATCAGGAGGATCTTTGGCGACTGCGGCCCCGTAGAGGAGGTGTTCTTCCAGCGCGCGCCCTCCTCCGGCCCGCCCCCGAGGCAGGACGGCGACCCCTCCCTCCGCACCGGCTTCAGGTTCGCCTACGTAGTGTTTGAGCGGCCCTCCAGCGTGGGAGGGGCCATGAGGAAGATGGACCTGGTCAACGACAGGTCGGTCCTTACGGAAAAGAGCTCCTCCAAGGCGAGGTCGGAGACGGAGTCGTCGTCGGAGGCAGCGGTGGGGATGGACAAGTGGAGGATGGAGTACAACGAGTCGCTGTGTCTGGATACGGAGGCCCTGGAAGGGGAGATCGAGGAAGGGGTGGCCGACTTGGACAGGGCAAAGGAGGAGGCGGAGAAGAGGTGAGAACCCAATCCAATCGGCAAGAAAACGACACGTTTCTATTCATGTCCCCTTTTTGCAGGGTTCTTGACGACGCCGAAGAGGAGGCCGAGGACGGTTGGGTGACGGTGACGCGCCACACCTCCAGGAAGCCTGTGGGCGGCGCCTCAGGCAAGGCCCAGGCCAGGGTCAAGGCGAGGGAGGCGCGCAAGAGGAAGAGGAAGGAGCTGGAGAACTTCTACCTCCACCAGATGAAAGAGAAGAAGCTCCGCCGGATAGACGAGCTCAGGGAGAAGTTCCAGCGAGACAGGCAGCGGCAGCAGGACATGAGGGCCGAGAGGAAGTTCAGGCCGCAAAAGTAGCTGGATATGCTATTCGGTCGAATACAGACGTGCTGTGCTTTTTTTAAATCGTTGAAACAAGCTGAAATGAAATCTTGCTAAGATCTGTTTATCTCAGTGTTGACGAAGGTTTTTTTTCCACTGTCCACTTCGCCCTTTGACTTTCTTTATTTGGAACGACGTTGCACTAAAAATCCTTGGTAAAAACGGATATTCCAGAACTTGTCAACTGGCATCATGCAAGTGCAAAACTCTATAATGTCTAATCACGGGATTTTTTTCCAGGGGAGGATGCGTGAGCTCTTTTGTTGCCAGTTAGAGGCTATAAAAATAAAATTGTGCCTGAGGCATGATTTTCAGCGGAAAAATGACCCCTTTAAGGATTTTTATTGACGCACGCACATCATATTGTCGTTTCTAAGAATCCCCTTAGAAAAATTTTTGAGCTGGAGAGACATTTTTTCCACTTCGCAAAATCGGCAGTTCCCCAAATATCGGGGAGGCTTGCTGACCAAGTCGATCTTCTGCGTCGTCAAAAATTTAAATGTCACTTGACAACAACACATCTCATGCCTGTCAGTCACATAAACATATCGATGCTGCTACTGGGAAAGGAAACATCCGAAATGTACCCGAAAAACTCGCTTCCCTCATACTTATTTTTGGTGGGAGGGTGCGTCTTATACGGTACGGTTCAGAGCAAAAAGCTCCCAAAAACTTGACTTTTGGAGCGTAGATCCGGGAGGAGGGTATCTTGTGCCTTTTGTCATCTGAAGTGACATCTGTAGCAGAGATCATCCTGTTCGGTACAAAAATCCACCCGGGTGCGGTGTCCACACACTCGCCATGCGCCCTCGACACATGATCCACGAGCGTTTTATTGTTTCCGAGAGGCTTTGATTGAGTTGCTGAGCTAGGATAGCTACAAAATAATATTGCTTATAGAGCAAGGCGGTTTTTTCCCCTTGCAATTCATCTTCCATGTTTGAACAATCACGATCTTCTTGACTGGGGTGGCTCTCTTCGTCCCTCACGTGAGAAAATTAATCAGAGCAACTAAAAAAGCAATGGAGTAGGGTTATTTTCCACTTTCAGATTCTGACGGTCTTACAAGTTGTCTGGGGTCAATTTTCTCTACGTACAATGTACGCACAATTCGACTTTACAAATTATGCTCACTAGAGAGAGTTGCCCGGCCTTGCCCAGGTTCTAAATAATGAACAAGAAAGGGACCCTTTCACTGATCTGCGGCGTTATTTCCAGTCATAATTTGGGAAAAAGCTCCTAATTAGGGTTGGAACGAGTCCGGACTCGGGACTCGAAGACTCGAAGACTCGGAGCGAATTTTAGAGACTTGACTCGGCTCAGACTCGAAAGCTACGACTCGTCAGACTCGCGAGTCTAGTCTCGCCAGAGGTTAAGAGAAATCCAACTTTTTTCTTCCAACTAGAAAACTAGAGAAGAAAAGAAAAGAAACGTGGAAACAAGGT
>JAAUYJ010202871.1_pt1 | contig 27119 bp, 18 predicted proteins | sample 7278031 | NCBI WGS metagenome assembly JAAUYJ01 (sample SAMN14350222, study PRJNA611818) | marine sediment metagenome | isolation source: surface marine sediment (1.8m) | place: French Polynesia: Moorea | collected 2018-08 | reverse complement strand
TATATCTAACCAATTGTCAATTTTTGGCATCGATTTCATTTTTTTTTCTCACTCGATCGCCAACATTAAATTTACTTATGGCAAAATTAATGTTGGTTCTTGAAAACATTCAATATTCATTAAATCTTTGGGTGTGTGCGCGGCAGGATTAAGTCTAGGGTCAATCATTCCAGCTATTTGTAAAGCTGCGGCAACAAGTTCAGAACAAAAAAAACCTGCCGAAGTTTTAGATGATTTGATATTGGTTTCTGCATCAAAATATTTATTCTGTGCTAACCAAGAACCTATACTCTTACCAACAGCAAAAGGAGTATAACTATCATAAAGATGCCACAACCATGATTGCATTTGAGCAATTTTATCAGAGGACAACTTTTGTTTTAGAGGAAACCACCATACTCGTCCACAAGCTTTATAAGCATTAAGCCATTGACTTAAGCAATGAACTTGAACTCCCTTTAGGCGCTTCTGTCCTTTGAAATCTAGTAATCCCGTATAAGTTGTTGATTCTGCAATGAGTATGTCCTCACCCTGTTTGTTTAGACATTCCGTGTCTAATACAATAGCAACATGACTATAGGGACTCCTGGTAAACCATTGAATAATTTTGGCATCTAGTCCATTACCGGAGAAAGCAATGACATCACCTGGACTTATATGGGATAATATTTTATTGATTTTGTTACTCATACTTACCTTAGTTATGATATGATAGCCATTCAACTAAACTTACCCAAACTTACCCATGTGGGAATTGCATGAGCTTTGGAGCTAGCTTCCTGTTTTGCTGACGCAATGCTGCGCAAACATTGAGAACCACTGACCGCAGTCTGTAACTTATTCTCTCCACAGGCTTGAAATCGCTTGGAACTCAAGCTACTTCTTCACATAGTTTTCAAGGTTGACCGCAGCATTAAAGTCTCTGTCTGTCTCAAAACCACAGTTCCTACATTCGTATCGTCTCACACTCAATGGCATTTTCTGTTGCCACAGTGAGAGCATATTTGAGAACTTGGGAAAAATCTATCCGCGAGCATTAATCGACTGCCATACCACTCACACTTGTATATAAGCTGACGTTTGAACTCATAAAAGCCACAATCTTCTATAGCACCAATTTATGGTTTTTGAGCATACCCTCAACGTATAGTAAATGTTGAGTGTTAAAAAAATTGGTTCAACTCATCATATTTGTGAGAGTGAAGTTGATAATAGGTAAAAACCAAATCGCTAGTCGTAGTCTTATATTAAAGAATACGTTCGAGTCCATGCTATCCAGAATAGTAAGATTAACATTAAGCTCATTACACCAAACAGATGATCGAATTCTTCGATCGCCCGTGGTAATTTTATTGCCAACTTCTTAAAAATGAAAAGATATAACAACCAACCGATACCGATAGTTATCAGTGGTTTGATTATATTCTTGATACTATAAGCTTCATAATAAACAACATTTGCTGCAATTAATCCACCGAGCAATATCACCATTGCGGCCCAAAAACCAGGTTCTAATTTTTGGGCTTTTTCCTGGTTATTTTGGTGGGGCAGAAAAATGAATTTAGCAAAAGAAATTGAGGTTCCCAATGCAGCAACGTTCATCGCAATAACTTGCCAGGGTAATAGATTTTTTGTGGTTAATACTTTTGCCCCAAAACCAGAGAGTAGGGGAAAGCCAGATATGGAAAAACTAGCAATCACTACAGCAATCCAAATTCGGTTATCAATAGGATGATGCTGTAATTCTTTAAAATTACGGCTGGGTAAAATACCCGCAATCAAAAACAGGGCAGATTTTACCAAACCATGTGTTAAAGCATAAAAACCTCCTACCACTGGTGCCGCGAGGACAAAACCTAACTGGGAAATGGTATGAAACGCCAGCATCCGCTTGGTGTCTTTTTCAAATACAGCATAGCCTACTCCTAATACTGCCGTACAAACACCAAAAAATCTGACTACGGGGTTAATTCCCTCTAACATTAGGGCACAACGTACTAGGGGAAATACGCCTGCTTTGACTATGACTCCTGACATCAACGCCGATACAGGACTTTGTGATTCCGAGTGGGTTAGGGGCAACCACAAACCTGATACAAAGATACCACCCTTTGCTAATAACCCTAAAAAAATTAGGGCGATCGCTTCTGGAGGCGAATTTTGTAAACCTGCAAAGTTAAAGGAATAATTTGCTTGATATACCAGCACCGCTCCTACCAAATAGAACAGCATTGCTATATTGCTGACAAATAAATAGCGCAATCCCACCCAAATCGATCTGTCTGTTCGAGGATAAGCAATCAACAGAAATGTACCGATGCTAATTACTTCTAATGCTACATACAAACTAACAAAATCTGCACAGATAAAAGTTGCGTTAACGCTTCCGTGTAGAATCACTATTTGCATATAGAAAAAAGCTGTTTTATTGCTTCCCCAACAATAGAGAATAACTGCAGCAGTGACTAAAGCATTAGTTATAATAAAAAAGCCACTGAGGCGATCAAGCATTAAAGTAACGCCAAAATTATCTAGCAGTTCGATCTTTAAAGGTGATGGCTGGACAAATAGCTCCCAAGCATAAACATGAGAAATTAACGCTATTCCCATTGAGAGACAGCGAGAAGATTTGGGTAATAGATAAATCACAAACCCAATAAAAAATGGCAACGCCATCCAGGCGATTGTTATATTAGTCATGGTATATTATGCTTGCACGCTCCTCCTCTTTTTTATAGTTGGATTATCTCTTGCCCATGCTAAGTTTATATCATTCATCAGTATGATTAATTTATACATAATTTCTCTGATAAATTTAGATAAAATACTCAAAGCAATTAATGAGTTTATCTTGAGACTGGTTGACAAAAAACATGATTGATAAAAGTTTTTTTCTGGATATATTTAATTAGTCAAAATATTCTATCATATTTGCACCATCCAAAAAATTATAATTAACATCAAGCTCATCACTCCTATCAAATGCTCGAATTCTTCAATAGCTCTTGGCAAGTTAATTACTAACTTTTTAAACAGCAAAAAATATGCCAACCAACCAATACCAATAGTTACTAAAGGTTTGACTATATTCTCCAGGGTATAAGCTTGGTAATAGACAACGTTTGCTGTAATTAATCCGCCGAGCAAAATTGCCATTGCCGACCAGAATCCCCAGTTTGCTTTCTCTATTTCTTGATTCTTTGTGTGGGGTAAAAAGATAAATTTGGCAAATACTATTGTTGTTCCTACTGTGGCAATATTCATAGCAATAACTTGCCAAGGTAATAAATTTTTTGAGGTTAATATTTTCGCCCCGAAACCAGAAAGTAGGGGAAAACCAGAGATGGAAAAACTAGCGATCGCTAAAGCAACCCAAACTGAAGTATTTATCGGCTTTTTATGTAATTCCTGAAAGTCACGACTAGGTAAAATACCGGCAATGAGAAAAAGTGCCGATTTAACTAATCCGTGAGTCAAAGCGTAAAAACCCCCTACTTGTGGTGCTGCCATGATAAAACCCAATTGGGAAATGGTACTAAATGCGAGGGTACGCTTTGTGTCTTGTTGTACAATAGCATAGCCCACTCCTAATAATGCGGTGCAGACACCGAATATTCTTACTATCGGATCGATTTGTTCTAACAACAGCGCACAACGGACTAGGGGAAATACTCCCGCCTTGACTACAACTCCTGAGAGCATTCCCGACACAAAGCTTTGTGACTCTGAGTGAGTTAGGGGCAACCACAAACCGGACACAAATATTCCCCCTTTTACTAATAATCCCAGAAAAATCAGAGCGATTCCTTCTGGAGGAGCAGCGGTTAAACCATCAAAACGAAAAGAATAATTTGCTTTGTATACTAATACCGCCCCCACTAAATATAAGAGCATTGCTGTATTGCTGATAAATAAATAGCGCAAACCTACCCAAATAGATCTGTCCGTTCGAGGATAGGAAATTAACGTAAACGCAGCAATACTAATTACTTCTAATGCTACATACAAACTAATAAAATCTTCACAGATAAAACTTGCATTTACGCTTCCGTGCAAAATCACTAATTGCATATAGAAAAAAGCTGTTTTATTACTCTCCCAACAGTAAACAATTATTACGGTTGTAATTAAAGCATTGGTGAGGATAAAAAATCCACTTAATTGATCGACGAGTAAAGTTACGCCGAAGTTGTCTAATAATTGAATATTTAAACCGGATGGCAAAAGAATAAATACTTCCCAAGCAAAAATATTAGAAATTATTGCTATTGTTAATGCTAAAAAACGACTAAATTTGGGTAATAAGTAAATTACAAACCCAATAAAAAATGGTAGTGCCATCCAGGCTATCGTTATCTTATTCATGGTGTATTATTCTTTTCTATGACGCTAGTTTCTAATGTAGGATTATCTTTTGCCAACTTCATTACACCCACCAGCATTAGAGCTTGAATGGAAAAGCCAATTACAATTGCCGTTAAGATTACCGCCTGGGGTACGGGGTCGGAGTAAGCTACTACATTTTCGGCTTTGTCTACAATAGGTGTAAATAAACCATCCCGCGATGCTACGAGTACATAATAGGCAACAACTCCCGTACTCATAATATCCATTGAGATAATTTTCATCACTAGATTTTTCTTAAATATAATGCCCAAAAAACCACATAATATAGTGGCAAATACACAAGCTTCTAGCATAAAATTCAGTAATTGATAGTTAATAATTGAACGTCTGTATTACATTAGCATGATTTTAAAATTTTGGTTTAATTCTTTAAATTAAAGATAATAATAGAAAATTTTTGGCAAAGTTATAAATACTTTTTTGATGGGAAATAAATTGAAAAGTTTGATTGAAAATGAGCATCTTTGACAATTCCTTTTTGAGATGAGAGATATTTAAAAATTATGGCACTTTGCTAATTGATTTAGTACAGATTTATTTGGTTTTCAGCGAACTGCTTAACTGGGAGATTAAGATTCACCTGTAGTAGATTAGCTGGCTGCCATACACTAATTAAACATGATATTGCATCAAAAGAAAAGGGAAGTTTGGTCAAGGTTTTGATAGCTAGTAGGATGAAGTTGAAAGTTGGCAAAAGCTATGGTGGGGTGCTTCTCAAAAAAACTCCTCCGTCAAAAATGGCCAGTAGGAGGAGAAGGTATCCCTGGGTCAAAAGTAAATATTGTCGCGATGGTTTGGGCCTTTTGGGTGGTATGAACAGTTCAAGTATGGCTGTTTTGTGAATATCGGCGAGTGGGATAATTCTGGTGTTTGATTTTGGGGAGTTTCTAGGGTTGGGGTTTAAGTTGGTTATTCAAGTAATAGAAAATATTGGGTTTTATGAGGCGATATTGCTTAATTACATGGTAGGCGATCGCTATTACTAATTAAAAATTAATTAGTATACTTAAATAATTATCACTACTTTAAGTTTAGCTGTAATTATGAATCTATTAACCTGGAATGATATTCAAGATGCTGCTGGGTATGGGTTTGTTGAATTGATTGACTATTATGATTTTCTTAGTAGTCTAGATAAATATGAATTAGAGACTATCAAAAATCAAGAATATCTTGAAAGATTAATATTAAGAGGATTAAAATGGATAAAAAGAGCATGGTCGTTTTTGATTGAATCAAAATTTGCTAGTTATACTGATTCTGAAGAACTATATGAAGTTATAATTAATTTTCTTGCACTGATGTATTTTTATTGTGAGCGTGCTGGTTTAGTTTCATGCTCATACTTAGAGCGAGAAAACTTTTGTTTTGAATTGATTAATTATTTATTAGAATACTTAGGAATAGAAGAAATACAAGTAGAAAATCATCTGCTTGATTGTGCAGTTCAAAATGCTAAGTTGAAAGTAGTACAAATTCTTATACAAAACTTTGGCAGTAAACTTCAACTTGATAATTCAATTGAAAATACCCTTCAACTAAATATCCTAGAAACTTATTTTTCTGATGAAAATGATGAAAATGATGAATTTCAAAGAAATGAAACTGAAACAGCTATTTTGGAAAAGTCATGGGAATATTTAACCCAAAATTCGGAAGAGGTAGAGTTAGATCAGTTAACTCGTACAGCTAAAAGATTAGCTAATTACTTTAATGGCGAAGTTGTTAAAATTGATTTTACTAAAAATACCAAGATAAATTTGAAAACAATTAGAAATATGAGACAGGTTAAAGATGATTCTGTATTGCCTAAATATCTATTTTCAGAAAAAACATTTGAAATATTCTTAGATTTAGAACAAATATATAGCAGAAATAAAAAACTTAATCTAGGAATTACAATAATTGATTCACCGATCATACATAATTACGAAATAATGGAATATGTGGAGGAGCCATTTAATCAACTTTGCCGTTTACTATCAACTAAGTTAAACTTACCAACCCAACTAGAAGCTTTGCCAGGATATGCTAAATGGAATGGCCTAGAACTAGAACAGCAATTTGGTCAGTTTAAAATTTTATATGTCAGTCTCAATAAAAACTGTATTTCATTTGGTTATAACATCAACAGATATCAACCTCTAATGATAAAAATATTGCGTGAGTCTGACCCAATAACGTTAGAATCAATAGCTAAATTACCAGATTTTTTTGAATTAAATAAGCAAGATTTTATTATTCCTAAAGATAACTTAATTCAAATGTCTGTTAATCATCTCATAAATCTGATAGTTGCTAAGTTAGAAGATAAGTTAGATTTGATTAAGTTAATAACATCTGATGATGTACATTTACAGATAAATAAATTCATTCAAAATCAACTTCTAGAACAATCAGAAAAAACAGAAAGATACGATGACTATGAAGATGAATTATTCGGCCAACTAGCGGATGAAACCAACATCACCGAAGCACAACTCACTCAATGGATACGCGCGATCGACCGCAAAAAACAAGCTATTTTCCAAGGTCCACCCGGTACAGGTAAAACTTTTCTCGCTCAAAAACTCGCTCAACATTTAATTGCTGGAGGTGAAGGTTTCTGGGAACTCATTCAATTTCATCCTGCTTACACCTACGAAGACTTTATTCAGGGTATTCGACCGCAAAGCGAAGATGGTAAACTCACCTACCCTGTTGTTCCGGGTCGCTTCCTGAAATTTTGTCAAAAAGCAGCACTTTGTCAAGATACTTGCGTACTCATCATTGATGAAATTAACCGCGCTAACCTTTCTCAAGTTTTCGGCGAACTTATGTATCTCCTGGAATACCGTGACGCAAAAATTCCCCTTGCTGGTAGTGGAGAATTATTCAGCATTCCGGAAAATGTCCGCATTATTGGCACCATGAATACTGCCGATCGCTCTATCGCTTTAGTAGATCATGCACTTCGTCGTCGTTTTCCTTTTATAACTCTCTCTCCTAACTACGAAATATTGCGTCAATACCATAACGAAACAGAAACAGATTTTTCAGTGGAGGGGTTAATTGAAATTTTAGAAGCAGTCAACCAAGAAATAAATGACCCCCACTATCAAGTCGGCGTTTCCTTCTTTCTCCGAGAAAATATTGATGAAGAAATACAAGATATTTGGCAAATGGAAATTGAACCATATTTAGAGGAATATTTCTTTGCTCAACCAGAAAAAGTCGATGAATTTCGGTGGGATGAAATTGAATATTTAATGTTTGAGGATTTAGACCCGGGATTGTAAAACTTCATAACTGTAGAAATTGCTATAGACACTTCCAGAAACATCTCTTCCTGCAAAATATCGATGTTACAATTGCTTTTTTCCAATATGAAATCTCCCCAAATAATCGAACTTATTGAATATAAACCTCGCGAGTTTACACCAGATAAAATTGACAATAAGATAGGCGAAAAATTATGGCAAGAATACGGCAAAAAACCTCAAAAAATTCAAGTAGAGTTTCCCTCTCCCAAAACTAAAAATAAATGGCGATTTATTTCTCAAGGATGCGTTGGTTATATTCCCATAACTCCAGACTTTCACATCATTCTCAAACCGAAAGTACCACTTCAAAGCCTATTTGGAATGTTAGAATATGCCTATAATCTCAAAAGTTTTCATTTCTTAGATGGTTTAGTTAATTGTGACTCTCTACAAGAATTTTATAACTGTTTAGTTAATATCCTCGCCCAAAAAATATTAGACCGAGGTCGAAAAGGTTTTTATCGCGCTTACCTGCCAAAAACCGAAAATTTAACTTATATTCGGGGGCGGTTAAATATTCAGCAAGTTATGCAAAAACCCTGGGATGTTAGGTTGAAATGTGATTATCAAGAACATACTGCTAATATTCCTGATAATCAAATTTTGGCTTGGACTTTATTTATTATTGGTCGTAGTGGTTTTTGTTCTGAAAATGTCGCTCCAAAAGTGGCAAAAGCTTTTCATCTTTTGCAAGGTTTGGTCAGTTTACAACCTTTTAATTCTAGTGATTGTGTAGACAGAAAGTATCATCGTTTGAATGAAGATTATCAGGTTTTACACGCTTTGTGTCGATTTTTTTTAGATAATATTGGCGCTAGTTATCAATCTGGGGAGCGTTCGATGTTACCTTTTTTGGTAGATATGGCTAAACTTTATGAAAAATTTGTGGCTGAATGGTTAAAACTTAATTTACCTTCAAATTTAAGGATTAAGGCTCAAGAAAAAGTAGATATTATTGACGATAAAATTTATTGTCAAATTGATTTAGTGATTTCTGAAGTTAAGACTGCTAAGGTTGTTTGTATTCTTGATACTAAATACAAAGATAAAAAACCCTCTGCTCGGGATATTAATCAAGTGGTGGCGTATGCAACTTATAAAAACTGTGACAAAGCAGTCTTGGTTTACCCTAACACTTTAATGAATCCCATTCATAAATTAGTTGGTGAAAGTCAAGTGCAATTGCGTTGCTTAAATTTTTCTCTTGATGGTGATTTGGAAAAATCTGGTCAATCTTTTTTAGAGAAATTGATCAAATATATTTAGTCAGATTTGATTTTTAGGTCTGTCTATTATTCAGAAGTATTAAGAGAACTCAGAGTTAAGTTACAAATAGTTTCTGAATTTCTTCCTCCCTATTCCCTATTCCCTATCTCCTTTTGATATTTCCTGATAGAAATAATCTCTGGACAACCAATGATGGTGAGTAATATTTACCCGATAGATTTTGAGGTGTACCTTAATAAGATGGAATTGGAATCTGCTGTAATTCTCAAGCTCTTGAAATAAAAAACGCGAGCTGGAATTAACCACTCGCGTTTATTAAATCAGATAGTAAAATTGCCAGCTTAATATTAAACTGCTGCTGCTACCTTTTCACCAGGAGTAGTTTTAGCAGTTAAACGTTCGTAAGTTGCTCGCATTTTCAGACCAACTAAAACTTGGAACAATCCGCTACCATCTTTAGAACCTGGATAGTCCTTATGTTCTCTCATCATGTGAGTCATTTCACCATAATATTTAGTAGAAGTATTGCTCAAGTGTCCTTCAACGTAGATCATTTCCTCTAGGTTTTCAAAGCTACCATCTACTTCTAGAAGTGAAACTTCATTTCCATAATAACTATCTGGCCCATAGAACATTTTGATACCTGGGTAAGAACAGGTTAGCTTACGTCCACAAGGAATCCAATTAATAGTTGACCCTTCATCAAACAGATAAACTGGCTCAAAACCTTCTACTCCGTCACGTTGAATCAAACGCACCCGCAAAACTTTGTGTTCCTTATCATCTGGAATGAGTTTAGTTCCCAGGATTTGAATTACCACATCTGCATGGGCCTTTTGTGGATCGATATATGCGTTAAAATCTGGACGACGAGCATTGATAGAAGCAAGTACATCTTCGTAACGGTGTCCTCTTTCAGCCATATCGCGCTTGATTTTCCAAGCAATTTTAACTTCATCACCAATGTCTAGATAGACACTAAAGTCAAGAAGCGATCGCACACGATCATCATATAGAGGATGAAGACCCTCAATGACCACAATATGATTAGGGTTGATTCTTTCTGGTGGGTCAATCTCACCAGTTTCGTGGTTATAAATTGGCTTGTCGATGGACTCACCATTCTTGAGGGCCTTAATTTGCTCATACATCAGGTCAAAGTTATTGGCCCTTGGATCTAGAGCAGTAATTCCTGTTTCTTTACGTTGTTTACGGTCTAAACTATGGTAATCGTCGAGGCAGATAACTGTTACAAAATCTTCACCAAACACATCTGTGATTCGGCGCAAAAAAGTAGATTTTCCGCATCCAGAATCTCCTGCTACACCAATTAATACTACTCGATCCGGCTTCTTCACAATTAGGTTCCCCCTTAAACACAAAACAAAGTTTATTTAGATATATCTCAAACTACCTTTTTTGGTGAGTTGAGGTTCCTCAGTAAATCCATGAAAACTCCTGGACTTTTTCTGAGCTGTTTTAACTCTGGTAATTTGCCAACCAGAGCTAGATATCTACGATTCCAAAACAAACATCACCGTTTTTGATACCACACTTTCTAATCAGGAAGAACGTGGGACCTTTTAGTGAGTTTAGCTAAATCAATAGACAAGTCCAAAAAAATTGGCATTCATATAATACGACTTAGGTATTTGGCACTGCTTTGCTAGATACAAATAAGTCAAAGCAGCCCTTCATCTTCAGAGTCTACTTAGACAGGGAAGGTATTGACCCTAAGTCTTTATTACTAACTTTTGTAAAACATCATATCAGAATGGGATCTTCCCTACAAGGATCAAAGAAAAGAAAAGCTTAATCAAATTTAATTTATAGGTAACGGCCAGTATAATCGACAAAAGACAAATATTTTATAGTCAATTTTCATAATTCATCCAAGTTAAAAGTGATTTTTATGACTAATGGCATTTATAAATAAACTTTTGCTTATTACAGGGCTTTTCAAATTGATGAACCACATAGCCATAAACAAAACCCTATAGGGACGTTGTATGCAACGTCCTTACAGTGTTATACCGTGCAGGAAAACCGCTGTAATACAAATTAAAAAAAAAGAATGTGATGCTTAATCAAACTTCAACGATTAACTAATTAGTAAAGTTTTTCGACTTTATCCCTTTGATAACCAGCCTTTTTCTTTGTTTTTCCTCTGATTTAACCACACCCAACACCCCAGACCCAAAACCCAAGATTGATAATATTTGTAGCAAACATTAAAACCTCAAATAGAGAGGCTTTCAATAAGCTGATTTCAGGTAAAATAACCAGAACGGATGAATTACGGACGCTGAAAATTTAGCGAAAGTATTAAAATGTATTTCTGTGTTGGCCAATAGTCAGCAATAATACCTTAATAAACACTGAAAATGTAAAAAAACTAACATTATATTGGCAAAACAGTTTATCCTGGCCAAACTAGTAAAAAGGTAAGTAATGAAAACTTTAAGTGCACTTGGGGCAAAAAATAAGACACAATACCCTAGTCGTGTTTTTGTATATGAAGTAGAAGGTCTACGTCAGAGCGAAACTACTGACAAAGTTAATAACTCCATACGTCAAAGTGGGACTGTTTATATCACAGTACCTTACCCCCGAATGAATGAAGAAATGTAACGGATTAGTCAGATGGGAGGCAAAATTGTCAACATTAAACCTCTAAATCTAGAGCTAGAAACTATTGGCCAATAGACAGTGGCATCTTAAAAAACACTTAAATTGAAAAAAATGTCACATTATATTGGCAAAATACTTTATCTAATGGAGAAGCAAACAATGAACAACCAAACAACATTTGTATATGAAGTAGAGGGTCTGCGTCAGAGTGAAACTACTGACAAAGTTAATAACCCCGTCCGTCAAAGTGGGACTGTTTATATCACAGTGCCATATAAGCGCATGAATCAAGAAATGCAAAGAATTTCACGGATGGGAGGCAAAATTGTCAGCATCAAACCCCTGAGCGAGCACTCGAAAGCGAATGGTAAAGCAACTCAAACAGGAGAAAAAACTAAACCCATGACTCAAGCTAAGGATAAAAAGAAGGAGATTCCAGTAAATACCTACCGTCCCAAAAATCCTTTTGTCGGTAAATGTCTTTCTTCCACTGAGCTAGTACGTGAAGGTGGAGAAGGTACAGTGCGTCACCTACTATTTGACCTATCTGGTAGTGAACTGAAATATCTCGAAGGTCAAAGTATTGGAATTATCCCACCAGGTACAGATGATAAAGGTAAACCTCACAAATTAAGGTTATACTCAATCGCTTCAACTCGCCACGGCGATAACCTAGACGATAATACCGTGTCTCTCTGTGTGCGTCAGCTAGAATATAAGCATCCAGAAACAGGTGAAAAAGTTTACGGTGTCTGCTCCTCCTACCTCTGCAACATGAACGAGGGAGATGATGTTAGTATTACCGGACCTGTAGGTAAGGAAATGTTGCTGCCTGATGATGAGGATGCAACTATTATTATGATTGCAACAGGTACAGGAATTGCTCCTTTCCGCGCTTTCTTATGGCGGATGTTTAAGGAAAGAGAACAAAATCCTGATTATCAATTCAAAGGTTTGGCTTGGCTATTCTTCGGTTGCGCCTACACTCCCAATATTCTCTACAAAGAAGAGTTAGAAGAGCTGCAACGTCAATTCCCTGAAAATTTCCGCGTAACTTATGCTATTAGTCGGGAACAAAAGAATAAAGACGGTGGCAAAATGTATATTCAGCATAGAATTCAAGAAAACGCTGAAGAACTGTGGCAACTCATTCAAAAACCTAATGCTCATACCTACATTTGCGGTCTCAAGGGTATGGAAGGTGGCATTGATGAAGGAATGTCTGCTGTTACTGGTCAGTTTAATGTTGACTGGAGTGATTATCAGAAGCAGTTGAAGAAAGACCATCGCTGGCACGTTGAAACTTACTAATCATCAATTAGCGTTCCCATAGCGTGGCGTTAGCCGTATCGTTTCATCGCTTCATAATTTATCTATAAATCAGGGAGAGGTATTTTGTCTATACCTTTTCCTGGTTAATTTTTTTGACTAATAATTATACCATTCAACTCAAAATAAAAGTCTTTAATCTAAAAATTATGACTTTTGACTTTTTTATTTTAACTTTTGATTTACCTCTAGAGATAATTGTTTGTCAAGAACATATTCTGATAGTATCAGATAAGTGTTGTAGTTATGGGTAAATCTGGATTGGTAACAAATATCCAGGAAAAAGTCAGCATTTAGGTGAGTGACACACCCGTTTAATGCTGGTGTTTTTGAATAATTTAGGAGAACAAAATGAACTTTGGCAATCTTGCTAAAATTGTTGCTGGTGTTGCTGGTGTTGCAGCTACTGGATATGGAGTCAAAAAAGCTGTAGATTATTTCCAGAATCGTGGTCAAGAAGAACCAGATCCTGAAACAACTGAAGATGCAGAAGTAGAGTTGGAGGCAGATGATATTGCTTTTGCTACTGTGGAACCTGAGTCAGTACAGCCTTTCCTTGATGCTAGTTTTGGTGCTGAAGGTCGTTATGTTCCTACTCGCCCACCTAAAGTGTTTGAATATCAAGACCAACAATACATGGTAATATGGTCTTACGATAACGAGAAAGAAAAAAATCAATTGATGGGTTTCCAATACACTGATGAAGGTCGGCAAATGGTTGCTAGTGTAGGATATACTGCTGATGCTACCGACTACAATGTTAATTTAGACGGCACAAATTTAGCTGTGGAAATTAGCGGTAGTGGAGAACAAATTACATCTGGTCAAGGTGAAACTGATGGCACAGATGAAGTTGATTTAGTTCCTGTTGGCTAAGTTTATTTAACAATATTAAATTATTTTCAAATACAGGTGGTTTTCATAACCACCTATTTTTTTATTCAAAAAAATATGAAATCAAATCGTCGATAATTTTTAACTAACATGGCTAATACTTCTAAACCAGGATTGTTCGGTTTGCAAAATTCCAATAGAGATTTTACTAAAAAAGAAAGTTGGGGTAAAAACCAGTTTAATAGCTCTTTTCCGACTGCATTAGCTTGCTATATGAGTTATAAAAATCTGGCTCCAGTATACTTAAGTGTAGATAGTAATTTAAAAATTTACCATAGTAAAATTAAAGTTTCAAAAGTTTTTGGTGTTAAGTATGATTTTCCTAATTTACTATTTGCATTTGAGCGAGATTATTTACCATATCAAAATTTAGTAATAGGAACCTTACCTAGAGTTGATTTAGTAACAATAAATCAAAGTAGTAATATTTGTTTACGATGTATAGAAATCAAGTTAACAGCTTTACCAGATCATACAACCTGTGAACTACAAGATGATTATTATGGCTGTGAAATTGTAGTAAGACCTCCAACCATTATATATATTTCACTTAGTATTGCCGAATGTTACCTAGACAATCAAACTGTTTTACTTAATTTGCTGGAACCAGTATGTAATCACATTATTGATTGGAATCATCCAGATAATTTGTTTACAATTATGCCAGATATTATCAATGCAATTGAAGCGGTATTAAATCAGTGCTTTAGTCGTCAAATTCCTCTGATTATGCAACCAATTTGGAAAACACAAGGAAAATCAGCTAAACTTCATTATGATTGCTTAGACATTTTTATGTGGAGTAATATAGCTTTTACAAGACTTTTTATAGATGCAGCTAAAAAAGAAATTAAAATCGAAAAAATATCACGTCATAAGCGCTGTGTTTTATGGTAGATGCTTTATGACTTTGCAAATACAGCCAAGATAGATTATGAATCAACCATCGATCAAATGTCGTTTAATACTAAAAATTATACAGCCTTTGCATTGAGTGGAATCAGAACGCATCAATATATGAATTGTCAAGAATTAAAAAAGCCACGAGTCAAAAAAGATGAAATAAAAAACATAATTTTAGGAGGAGGAGAAAAATTATTAAGTCCTGAGAGAAGATTTGATTCTATTATTTTTAACACACCTGGTATTCTGTGATAGTTTTATTGTAAAATAGTATTCTAGTTTAGTGAGTTTGACTTTTGATAATGAACGTTATCGACCTGTTTTGTGGCTGTGGTGGAATGTCGTTAGGCTTTCAAAATGCAGGTTTTAATATCATCGCTGCTTTTGATAATTGGGAACCAGCAATTAAGGTCTATCGCCAAAATTTTCATCACCCAATTTATCAATATGATTTGAGTCAACCAGACTTTAATTATCACACTTTTACTCAATTAAAACCAGACCTAATTATTGGAGGTCCGCCTTGTCAAGATTTCTCCAGCGCAGGTAAGCGGAATGAAAGTTTAGGTAGAGCAGATTTAACTATTTCTTTTGCCAAAATTGTGACTAAGATTTTGCCTCAATTTTTCGTAATGGAAAACGTTAGTCAATTTATCAATTATTCAAAATATCAAACCACCAAAGCAATTTTTAAAGCTGCTGGATATGGCATTAGTGAAAAAATTATTGATGCTAGTTTATGTGGCGTGCCTCAAAAAAGAAAGAGATTTTTTTTAATAGGAATTTATGCAGGAAAAGATAAAGAAGTCGAACCATACCTAACAGCTAACTTGGCAACAAAAACAATGACAGTTAGAGATTATTTCGGGAATAAATTAGGCATTCAACATTATTATCGACATCCGAGAAGTTACAAAAGACGAGCAATTTTTAGTATAGATGAACCTAGTCCCACAGTTAGAGGCGTTAATCGACCAATTCCTAAAACTTATAAAAATCATCCTGGAGATACAGCAAAATTATCTTCAGAAATCCGACCATTAACAACTCTAGAAAGAAGTTATTTACAGACATTTCCTGAAGCTTTTATCTGGGAAGGTTGTAAAACAGATTTAGAACAGATGATTGGTAATGCTGTACCTGTAAAGTTAGCAGAATATGTGGCAAATTGTATTGGGGAGTATATAAAAAATGGAAATTTAGAAGTAAAAAATAATATCAAATCCGCTTAATTCAGCATCAAAAAAAAAGTCAGATAGCCCTGAGCCAGAAATATTTCTAATTGCCAAATATACGCTTCTACTGACTACCGATCGCTGACTACTTACTTCTAGCTAACTATACCGATACTACCGGATTTGATATAACTTACCAATTCAAATTAGTTTGGAACTTTAGCAATTTTCAATGAGGATCTTATTTTAGCACTATTTATTCATTAGATGGTTGAGATGATTCAGGAGCAGAGGGCAATTCAAATTGATTCGGATCGACTGTTCTAGCGGGAGGTAACTGTTGGTCAGACCCAGATGGAGTAAGTGGAGGCAGATCGTCAGAAATAGGCGGAGTGACTGACTCTCCATCGGACTCAGAGGGAATTACTGGTTGGGGAGAAGTACCATCAGAACCAGTTTTTGGCGGACCTGGTAACGTTGCCAGAGCTACACGATCGCCTCCTATCTCTCGCAGCAAATCTAGAACTTGCACCACATCATTGTATCTAGCCTCTTTGGGAGCATATAATACCACAACTCCACGAGGATTAACTTTATGATATCTACGGACAAACTTTTCCAGCTCAACTGAGTTGACTGGTTCTTGTTCAATAAAAGTGGTTCCTTTATCATTAATACTGACAAGTAGCATATCTTGTGATGTCGGCTTACCCGTACTAGCTTTTGGTAAATCAACATTGATTGCTTGCTGACGAGTTAACTGTAAAGCAGCTAAAAGAAAAAATGTCAAAATGCAGAAAATTACATCAATCAGAGGTATTAATTCAATCCGCACTTCTTCAGTGGCTGAATCCTGATTAATTTTCATAGTTTTTTAGTTTCAATAACACATATAAAGTAGGATAAATACCGAAGTTATTAATCCCTGATGTCATAGCAGTGATAGGTGAAAGTATATAAAATATTTATGCTAATTTTAACGATAAATATGATCTATATTTTAAAACTTTTCACCATCTTTTTTCAATTATTATTTTGTTCATCTGGGGAATTATTCACATCTTTTTCTGATGAAGATTCTCTAGGCTTTGTATCTGGTTGTACAGAGTCTGGAATATTTAGAGAATTCTGCACCCATGAAGAAGGAAAATAAGCATCTTTATCTGATGAATTATTATTCAAAGATACTTGTTGCCAATATTGACGGTAGAGCAATTCCAACTCATTTCCGGCTTTACGAAAAACCTTCATTTGGTTAAACAATAAGCTTTGAAACAAGCGATAAAACACCAAAGTAAAAATAGCTACTACCAAACCAGCCGCCGTACTGATTAAAGCCTCGCCAATTCCCACTGTTACACCTGCAGTCGAAGAGGTGCCCAAGTCACCTAAACGAATAGACCCAAGGGAACCAATAAGACCCAAAACAGTACCTAACAAACCTAACATTGGAGCCAAAGCAATTACCCCTTCGAGTAATTTATCTCCCTTGCGCATCGAGGCCAACTCATCATCAGCTGTAGCCTCTAGTGCTAATTTAAACACTTCCGGCTCCGGGTTTTGTAATCGCAAAGGTGCGTAGAGAAAGCGGCCAATCGGCTGCTTTAGCGTTCGTCTCGCCATTTCTGTAGCTATTCCCCAATCACGGCGAGCAGCTTCTAAAACTCTATTTACTGTTTGTTTTTCTTTGATTAGTAAGTTTGTCCAGAACCATAGGCGATCAATTATGGTACTTAGGGACAGAATTGATAATATTAATAGGGGCCACATAGCAGGGCCTCCCTTTTGAATCAACTCTTGAAAAGTCACAGTTTATCCGCTCCTGGAATTTCTAACTGATTGATTACTTATTTGTCTTTGTCTATTTACTTTTTCTTTAGTTCCTCAGAACTATCAAATTTCGATATATTCTTAGAGAATATCTTGACAAATGTCATAATAAATGATACAATAACTAATCATAAAAGATTAACATTTCTGCATATTTTTTCAGCCCCAATCTTTGCATAATTAATCTAATCTATTAGAGTATCAGTATATTTGAGTCCATATAATTCCATATAATTTATTAACTGTCCAAGAGAGAATTGAATTATCAGGTGGCAGACTATATAAACTAGGTGTTAAGCCCCTAGATTTATCGGAGGGCGATTATGTTTGACGTTGCAAGTTATTAACTAAGCTTAAGCATCCCTAACTAAAATAACTAATTGGAAAATATAGGAATCAGCATTAGTTAAAAAATATTCTGGAAATAGGGGTAGATATGACCGAACAGGTATATCAGTCCCCAGAATACAAATGTTCAAGACAGAGGTATTAAACGGGACGAGATCCCAAATTCACATTCTTATAGTAAAAACCATCAGAGTAATTCAAGATGTTTATTCCCTCCATTAGTCAGACCATAGATTATCATCCCCTGATCACTACACCAGAGACTCCAATAGAAGATGTCATAGTCCTAATGAGTAGTACAGGTGGAAGTTGTGTACTAGTAGTAGAAGGAAATTCTACTTCTACTGACGGTCCCATATTGGAGCCAGACGATCGCACTCAAGCATCCCAAGACCTGAGTTATAATTCCAATTCTCAAGATACAAGACAACAATCTTTAGGGCCAATTCTTGGTATATTTACTGAGCGAGACTTAGTACAACTTGCGTCTATCGGCGCTCCACTAAGTGGATTTCCGATTGCTCAAATTATGATTAGATCCATAATAACAGCCCAACTATCGGAAATTCCAGATGTATTTGCTCTCTTTGCCATACTGGAAAAACATCAAATTAATCATTTACCTATCGTCGATCACTCAGAACAACTCATTGGCCTGATTAGTTCTAGCAGATTACTTTCCCATGATTCTCAGTTAAACAACAAAAGTCTCAAAGGAGATGCCAAAAGTTTAAAAAATGCACACTTCAATCAAAATGGCACTCCGCTTGTCTCTGATAAGTTAACACAAAATTCTCTAAGTAAAGATTTAGAAGCTCATAATAATGCCAAAAAACTGCAAAATATTCCAGAAACCAAAGCCAATAAGAATTTAGAATTACCAGGAAAAATTAATTTTGATTCAATTTTAGCATTACCTACAAAGCTAATCCAAATTAGTCAGTTAGATCCCATTGGTGAATCTCAAATTGTTTTAGCTGCAGCATCCCTTTCTATCAGACAAATTACCCAACTGATGTTTAATCATAATATCAGTTATATTCTCATTACTGAAGCTACAGAAAAAAAGAATCAAAAAGCGCAATTAGAAAATCACAATAAATCTGCAAAAATAATCGGTGTAATTAGCATCCGAGATATTATCGAACTACAAGCATTAAAAATAGAATTTAATAAAACAAAAGCTGAGACGGTTTGCAACAGAGCGCCAATGTTCGTGCGAGCGCATTCCAGCCTAGAAGTAGCTCTAGGTTTATTGAAAAAACATTATCATCAACTGCCTCTAATCATACAAGATTCTACAGGCAATATTAGCGGTATTATTTCTGCCAAAAGTATTATTAAACAGATTCTTTTACCCAAATCATTATATAAATTCTTACTGCGTTTTCAAAACCACATAACACAAACCTCTGGTCAACTACAAAAAGCAGACAAAAAACTCAAAAAAGCTGCGATTAAACAACAAGAACTAGAAGAAAATTACCTGAAAACACAACAACGTTCTGCCCTGGCTATTGACATAAATCAAGATGGGATTTGGGATTGGAATATTAAAACTAACGAAATCTTCTACTCATCTCGGTGGAAAGAAATGCTAGGCTACTCAAATGATGAAATTTCTCCTAAAATCGATGAATGGTTAAATCGAATTCATCCAGAAGATATTGATAATGTTAGTGCTGCTGTTCAAGATCATCTAGCCAAAAAAACTCCCCATTACAGAATTGAATATCGAATTAAACGTAAAGACAATAATTTTATCTGGGTACTAGACAAAGGAAAAGCTACCTGGAAATCAGGAACACCAGTGAGAATGATCGGAACTTTTGCAGATATTACTCAAGCAAAAGAATCCCAAATTAAACTCAAATCACAATTAGAACAATATAGCAGAGTAGTTAACAATCTCAAAGAAGTAATTTTTCAGACTGATGCTAATGGTAATTTAATATTTTTAAATGATACTTGGACAGAAGTTACAGGTTTTGCTATTGAAAAAAGTTTAGGCCGAAATTTTTTAGATTATATTCATCCAGACTATATAAATAAGTTAATTGCTGCTAGAGAAAATACTCAAGAAACTGAAGAAGAAGAAGAATTAGTAGTTAATAATCATCATTTAGCAGAGGGTTGCTATCAGTTAAAGTGGTTAACCGCAAAGGATAACTATTGCCCCATAGAAATGAATAGCAAATTAATATTTGATCTCGAAGGTAAGGTTACTGGAATGATAAGTACCTTGAGTGATATTAGCACGAGAATAGCCACCCAAAAACACCTAGAAGAAAGCGAAAAAGCAATCAGAGAATTGTATGAAGTCACAGCAGTAGCAGATAGTTCTTTTGAAGGCAGAATAGTTGCATTGTTAGAAATGGGATGCCGTCGGTTTAACATGGATATAGGTTTACTGGGGCAAGTTTTAGGAGAACGTTATGAAGTTATTGCAGCTCATTTACCAGAAGACTTTTTATTTGGAATAGCTAAAGGGGACGCTTTCGCGATTGAACAAACATTTGACCGGGAAGTGTTACGATACAATGAACCTCTAATCATCGAATCAGCAAAAGATTCCCAATGGCGACATCATCCTGCTTACACAGTGCGTCGTGTTGAATCATATATTGGTACTAAAGTCTTTGTTTCAGGGAGAGTTTATGGTTCTCTCAGTTTCTCTAGTCGCGTCGCTAAGAGTAAATTAAGTGTAACCAATATAGAAGTATTGAAACTGATGGCGATTTATATCGGTGGTGAATTGTTACGACAAGATGCGACAGAAGCTTTACAAAGACAATATCAGCACGTTTTATTACTCAAACAAATTACTCAAGAAATTCGTTCTAAGTTAGATAGTAAGGAAATTTTTCAAACTACTGCAACTCAAATAGGGCGAGTGTTTGGAGTTAATCGTTGTTCTATTTCTAACTACGTTCCTCAACCTTATCCCCATCTCCCTTGTGTAGCAGAATATTTAGAAGCAGGTTATGAATCAACATTAGATTTAGATATTGCTGTTACTTACAATTCTCATACAGAACAATTATTATCAGAAGATAGAGCGATCGCCTCCCCAGATATATTTTCAGATCCTCTATTAAAATCATCTGCACCGATGTATCGGAGACTAAAAGTTCGGTCTATGTTAGCAGTTAGAACTTCCTATCAAGGGCAACCAAATGGTATTATTAATTTACATCAATGTGATTATATGCGTCAGTGGACGCAAGATGAAATAGACTTATTAGAAGATGTGGCAGCTCAGGTAGGATTAACATTAGCTCAAGCCCAAATATTAGAGTCAGAAGTTACTCATAAACAACAATTAGCTGCTCAAAATCACGCTCTCGAACAAGCGAAACAAGCTTCAGAAGTAGCTAACCGTGCTAAAAGCGAATTTTTAGCAATGATGAGCCACGAAATTCGCACCCCAATGAACGGTGTAATTGGCATGACCAGTTTACTATTAGATATGGATTTAAGCCCCGAACAACGGGATTTTGTCGAGACTATTCGTACCAGTGGGGATGCACTGCTCACGATTATTAATGATATTCTTGACTTTACTAAAATAGAATCAGGAAAACTAGAACTAGAACAGAATCCTTTAGACATCAGAAGCTGTGTTGAAGAAGCACTGGAATTGTTAGCACCAAGGGCAGCACATAAGAATTTAGAACTTGCTTGTTTAATTGATAATTCTGTGCCAGGAATGATTTTAGGAGATGTTACCAGGCTACGTCAGGTTTTGGTTAACTTATTAGGTAATGCCGTTAAATTTACAGAAAAAGGAGAAATAGTCGTATCTGTAACAGCTATCAATATTAGTCAAGATGAACAAAATTCAAACTTTTTAAAAGCTGCTAATTCCGAACAAATTTCTAACCTAAAAACTATAGGTGAAACAACAGGTTTGTATGAAATTCAGTTTGGCGTGAAGGATACAGGAATTGGAATTCCACCAGACAGAATGGATCGCTTATTTAAAGCTTTTTCTCAAGTAGACGCTTCGACCACAAGACAATATGGTGGTACAGGTTTAGGATTAGCAATAAGTCAGCGTTTAAGTGAAATGATGGGCGGTCAAATGTGGGTGGTTTCTCAATGGGAAGAAAGTTCTAAGTCTAACAGCAAAAAACATAAAAAAATTAAGTTTAAAACTAATGGTATAACCACTATAAATAACAAAGAAGTAAATCAAAAATATGGCGAATTTAATACTAATAAATCTCTCACAGTAAATTTAGCAGGAAATGCTCCTGATTATTTTGTCACACCTGAACCAGACCGCAAAGGTGCAACATTTTATTTTACGATTAAAGCCGAAGCAGTGATGGTACCGATATCGGATGGCAGTGAGAATTTCTTAAAAGATAAAAAATTATTAGTGGTGGAAAGTCATCCGGTAAATCAACAGGTAATTAAACAACAGGTTGAATCTTGGGAAATGATACCTTTAATTGCTGATTCAGGAGCCAAAGCTTTGAGTTGGTTAGAACAAAAAAGAGATTTTGATATCGGAATTATCGCTATGAATCTTTCCGATATGGATGGCATGACTTTGGCGCGAAAAATTAGGAATTTAGAAGCTGAACAAAATACCAAACCCAATAAAAATCAAGATTTATCTTTGCCTTTGGTAATCTTTACTTATATTAATAAAGCCGAAATTTTCCGAGAACTACAAGAAGCAAAAGTTAATTTCGCCGGATTTTTGAACAAACCAGTAAAACAGTCTCAGTTTTATAATGTGTTGTTACAAGTATTTGGTACTACAGGTCATGGTAATGCTAATATTCCAAGTTTAGGCTTGAAATATTTTCAAGACTTTAGCGAAAGAAGTGGCGATCGCAGGAATCTCCGGATTTTATTAGCAGAAGATAATGTGGTGAATCAGAAAGTAGCAATTCATTTGTTAGAAAGAATCGGATATCGTGCAGATGTAGCTGCCAACGGTATAGAAGTTTTAGATGCTCTGACGCGAGTACCCTATGACTTGGTATTAATGGATGTACAAATGCCAAATATGGACGGGTTAGAAGCAACCAAACGTATCTGTCAGCAATATCCAGAAGAGAGACGTCCTTGGATTATTGCAATGACTGCTAACGCTATGGAAGGCGATCGGGATAAGTGTATTAATGCTGGTATGGATGATTATATTACTAAACCAGTTCGTCGCGAGGAATTAGCAAAAGCTTTGAGTCAGTGCAAGTCAAGAAGAGAGAAAAAATCAGAACCCAAAACTACTAATCCCGATACAAAAGTCAGCAGAAATTCATCTGTCAAAGAATCAAAATTAGCGAAAGTAAACCCTCCGACTAGACCAGTTTCTCACAAGCAAAAAGTCTCAAATGGTAAGGTAGAATCAATTTATAAATTAGAAGAAACTGCCGATATTAAGAGTATATTTGCTACTCAAGAATCAAGTAATAGTTTAATAAATACTAATGATAAAGATGAAGAAAAGGCGCTTATTAGTGAAATAGGTTTACAAGAATTGGTAGGAATTGATGATTTAATCGATTTAGAAGATGTAGCAAATCCTGAAGATTCATCATTAGAACTAGATTTTTTAGATGATATTTTAGGGTCAAAAAAGGAAGAATCATTAGCAGATAATGCAGCTATTAATCCTAAGATTTTAGAAGATTTTCGCAATCTTTATGATGATGAACCAGAAACATTGGTTTCATTGATACAAGATTACCTGAATGATGGCAGGAATCACATGAAAACTATTAGAACATCCATTAAAAAACGTGATATTAGTTCTCTCAAAGGAGCTGCTCATACCTTGAAATCTAGTAGTGCTTTATTAGGAGCAATTAATTTTTCTGATTTGTGTAAAGATTTAGAATATATGGCTCGTAATGTACTTGAGTCTGGAGGAGAATTTAATTTCCAAAAAGCCTCCGAAGTTCTATCACAAGTTGAAACAGAATGGGAAAGGGTTCAAGCCGAGTTAAACAAAGAAATATAACAATTTTCTAGAATAACTGAAATAAAATTGTTAGTAAGCATTAAGCAGTCAGCTTTCAGCAGTCAGCTTCGGACTACTACTATTGAAATATTTTAGAGAATTGCGATAATTATTAATCAAATCATCATTAGAATAATTTCTGGTTGAAAATATAATACAGGTTAAACGAAAATGATTTGTGAGAAAAAACTTTAGGGGTTTGGTCTCCTTTCCCCAAGCAAAAATGGGATTTGCTAAACAAACCTCTACGGTAAAATATGAGAACCGATTTAGGATTGCTATATTTGTTTTTCCTATTATTTAAGCACACCCAAAACCCCACACCCAAAACCCAAGATTGATAATATTTGTAGCAAACATTTATCAATTTGGTATAATCACCGATTATAGCTTGACAAATATTCAACTGGACATGATATTATATATTTCCAGAATAAAATATATAATATTAAACAGATGAGCGAATTTTATAGTTGGAAAGGATACCAGTGTGCTTACGAAATTTACCCCTCAAAACATAATGCTATTGATAGTATTCCTTTACTATTAATACATCCAATAGGAGTGGGTTTGTCTAAATATTTTTGGCATAGATTTTGTTCCATATCGGAGCAGCAAAATTTACCCAATCCTATCTATAATCCAGACTTATTAGGATGTGGTGAAAGTGATATGCCATCTGTAGCTTATTATCCGATTGACTGGGCAGAACAATTACAATATTTTCTAGAGACAGTTGTCAAAAGACCAGTGATTTTAATTGTGCAAGGTGCTTTATTTTCAGTCGCTGTATCTCTAGTCAAACTACAACAAGAATCACATTTAATTAGTGGTTTAATTTTGTCTGGCCCTCCAGCATGGGAATTAATGACAAAAGCAGATTCTCCTATCGCCCAAAAAATCAGATGGAATCTTTTTTATTCACCCTTTGGTAAAGCTTTTTATCGTTATGCAAGAAGTAGAAAATTCGTGCAATCTTTCTCACAAAAACAATTGTTTGCTGATGCTAGTTCCGTTGACAAAGAATGGTTAGATACATTAGAAAATGGTGCAAAAAATCCTCAAACTCAATATGCTGTTTTTTCTTTTTTAGCAGGTTTTTGGAGACAAAAGTATCAAGAGGCGATCGCCACAATAAATCAACCTACTTTAGTAGTCGTTGGAGAGCAAACTTCAACTATTGATAAAATAGAGCAAGCAGAAACACCAGAACAGCGAATTAATGATTATCTCAAATATTTATCTCAAGGGGAAGGTTGTAAAATCCCAGGCCGGAATGTTTTACCCTATGAATCAACAGAAAAGTTTGTTGAAGTTGTGCGTAATTTTTTACCAAAAATCAGTTAATTTATAGAAAGGCAGGAGAAAGCAAAAAATATAGTTTTTTTCTACTAAAATACTAGATAAATTAGGTATAAAATCCAATGAAGATAGTTTTAAATAATAGTGACAATCAAAATCAAAAAAACAGTATTTTGATAGTAGATGATAATCCGATTAACATGAAATTAGCAGTTAGTATTTTAGAAGGTCATGGTTATAATATATTGATAGCTACTGATGGTCAAACTTGTTTAACACAATCAAAATATCATAGTCCAGATATAATTTTGATGGATGTTTTAATGCCAGGAATAGATGGTTTTGAAACCTGTAAATTCTTAAAAGAAGACCCAGAAACAAGAGATATCCCGGTCATTTTTATGACAGCTTTATCAAACATAGAAGATAAAATGACAGGATTTCAAGTCGGGGGAGTAGACTACGTGACAAAGCCAATCAAAATAGACGAAGTTTTAGCAAGAGTCAAAGTACATATACAACTACGAAATTTAACAAAAAGATTAAGGCATAAAAATGTAGTTCTCCAAGAAGAAATAAACCAAAGGATAGCAGCAGAAACAATGCTCAAACAAACCCTAAAACAGTTGCAAACCACCCAGAAACAAATGATTGCTCAAGAAAAACTTGCTAGTTTAGGTGCATTAACTTCTGGGATTGCCCATGAACTTTGTAACCCTCTAAATTTTGTCCAAAATTTCGCTCTACTTTCTGTAGATTTAATAGAAGAACTCATGGAAGAATTAGAAGGAAAAACCAACAATATTCAACCCGACACATTTGACGATATTAAAGAAATTATCAGCGATATTAAACATAATGCAAATGGGATTTATCAACATAGTAAAAGAGCCGAACGGATTATTCAGAATATGGTGCGACACTCAAAAATTGATATGAGTGAATTTCAACCTAGTAATCTCAATATTATTTTAAGAGAATCATTGGATTTAGTCACTGCAAATTGGAAACAAAAAAATTTTCAGATTACAGTCAATACTAATTACGAAGATTCAATTCATCAAATATACTTAGTTTATGCTGATATAACTCAAGCTTTGATGAATATCTTTGATAATGCCTACTGCGCTCTCAAAGTCAAATTAGAACAACAAGAATTAAACAACCAAGATTTTACCCCTACTTTATCTGTAAAAACACGAAATTTAGAAGAAAAAGTAGAAATTTGTATCTATGACAACGGTACAGGAATAGACCCAAAAATTCAAGATAAAATTTTCGATCCTTTCATCACAACTAAACCTCCTGGAGAAGGAATAGGTTTAGGTTTATCCTTAGCGTATGATATTATTGTCAGGCAACATCAAGGTAACATAACAGTTAATACAAAACTAGAAAATTATACTGAATTTATCATAGAAATTCCTCTAGAATCAGACATCATCAAGTCAAATTTGAGCTAGTGGGACTTGCACAACTTTTAGGACCAAATATAGCAAAATTGTAGTGGACTGTTTCATCTTAAATGTTGCAATAGATTTTAAATTCTGGGTTGATTCATCTCCCCCCTCTTCCCCCTCTTCCCCCTTTTCCCACACCTCCCACCCAAACTTTTTTAATGCACTACTTTAGCTAAAACGGTCCATTATGGTGCGTACTTACGGCTTAAATTTAGACTATGAAAGAGATTTAGCAATCCGTCGTAACGCACCATAATGGACCGTTTTAGCTAAAGTAGTGCATTAAAAAAGTTTGGGTGGGAGGTGTGGGAAAAGGGGGACGAGGGGGAAG
>JAAUYJ010047984.1_pt1 | contig 27159 bp, 27 predicted proteins | sample 7278031 | NCBI WGS metagenome assembly JAAUYJ01 (sample SAMN14350222, study PRJNA611818) | marine sediment metagenome | isolation source: surface marine sediment (1.8m) | place: French Polynesia: Moorea | collected 2018-08 | reverse complement strand
TTGCTGATTTGGGGTATGATTTATATTTATTAGCGATCGCGCTCACTATTAAATAGTAAGTATTCTAGATTGTTGAGTTTTTATTTTCATACCTTGATTCAGCAACGCCGGAAATAACTTGTCTAGAAGTCATTTCAGTTATCAGTTAACAGTTATCAGTTATTAGTAAAGTGAGTAGTATTACTTTTGATAATTGGTATTGTAAAGGGCTTTGTTGCATGAAAGTTGCGATCGCAAATTACCCCCACAAGAGCGGAGACTAAATGTCTAGTTGATAACTTTCAGGTTTACCATTCTGTATCATGCGGTTAAGTATAGCGCATTGAATGAATAACTCCACGGCTTGGTTGTCAAACAATCGTCTTCTCCACTTACCCCCAAATAAAGCTTTGAGTCTGAACATTGTAGTTTCTGATGACTTTGTTGCATTTAATCAAAGATAAAAATTGTCGGCACAGTATGGTCAGAGCAAAAATTATTAAATTATTACAGCTTACAGCATCTGATCGGGTTGATGATGTACAAGGGGTGAATTGAATGTCTTGTAATCCGGACATCTTGCCCGCTAGGTGTGTACTTCATAACATCCGAAAGTGCTGTAAGTCGCATCCTTCTTCTATCATAAAGTTTGCGATCAAAACATTTACAAATCACAGATACCCACTTTCACCTAAATGTCAGGCAGCGATCGCAAGTAAGTAATTAGAACCAGCGGGTTGATATATATGTTAAAGATCATAAAATAAATATTTGAAATGGTTGCTTGACTACATTTTTATTTAAGTATCAAATCATATATTAGCTTGTTCTCAGAGTTCCTAGACCACAAAAAACGATATTTATTTTAATTTTTACTAATATCAAAGCAATCTTCGCAACAGAAACCATCAGCAAGTAATGATTTATCACTAGCTCTGAGTTAAATGCTTGAATATTATATATATAAATTACCACATACAAAAATCTATAAACAAAATGATAGATTTTTCCAGCTCAAATCTCCAATGTAAGGTCAAAAGTCCCATTATTTTTGTGGCAAAATTTATTTAAACACTCAGACAATCAGGTGTGTCAGCTTGCTTGTCTAGTCAACTAAAAATATTTATTTTTGATTTTAATTCTTACCTCAACACGAAGTATGAATTATGGAGAATCCGGGAATTTGTACAAGGTTTATACATGAACTAGGCAATTATTTAAGAAGTCTAATTAACTTCCAATCCTAGTAAATTCAACTCCCCGGTTCCCTGTTTTACTTATTCATCTACAGATGAGCCATTAGTATTCATCTCACTAGTTTTCTCATCATCTACTTGAATCAAGTGAATGTGCTTATATCCTAGTTTAATTTCAAATTCATCTCCTGGTTTTAAACCCATTGATTCAGTGTAAGTTGCGCCAATAACAATTTGGCCATTTTTATGAACACTAACTCGATAGGTTGGTTCTCTACCACGCCCATCTTTTCCACTACCAGGATCTAGAGGAATCCCTTTTGCCCCTAGAAGTGCATCATAAAAATCTGTAAGATTAACACGAGTTTCATTGCTTTTTGTTACTGTGTAATATCCACAGCGTTTAGCAGTTTCCCTTCGTGGTAAGTGAGAAAGTTCTTTGACTTTTTGAAGTAAAGCCTTTCCCGTTAATGGAGTTGTTGAATTTTCAACCATCATTCTTAATAACTCTCCTTGTCTATGTACTATAGTAAATCAATTCTACTAAAAAATGTTAGGCTTATTAAAAATATATCCTGAAATTTCTCTGTTGTGGAAAAAAAATTTACTAAGCTATAGGGCCAGTTATATTTGATTAGCTAATCTAGATTTCCTTAAATTAGAAAGTTACCCTATTAGCCAGACCAAAATTAAATCCTAATTTATACTACTTCGTTCACTCAGACATTGTGGTTGTCTAAGGTTTTTGGAGGAGGAAATCAAAATGTTATAGGTGTAGAATAAATTATTTATATTAGTTCTATGAATTTCACCTCAGCTTATTTTCATAAAATCAATCTACTAGCCTAAAATTGCGTAATTTTTCCCAAAAACCAGAGTCTTATTTTGAAGATTAATTTAAAATATTTGCCCAAATTGCATTACTGATAACAGTTTAAAAGAATAGTGATTGAAACCTGATGCTCGTCAAATATCTGAAAAATGTTCCGTATTCACCAGACTAACTCTCCCTTTATGCTTCATATTTCCCTATTACTAGCTCTAGCGCTCTAGCACTTCAGAAACAGAGTGATAAATCAAAACAACCGCAGTCAGCTACATATAATCAAGGCAGATTTTTTCAATAAACATTTGTAACAACCTTAACTATTTTAATCTTCCGTTTGATTGCTGAATTCCCATTATCAAAAGCATTCAAATGCACCACCAGCAGAAACCGTAAAAAAATACCGAGTAACTCCAGCAACCAATACTACCTAATGGATTGACACATCTAAATAATAGTGCGTTAAAAGGAAGTGTGGGAATAGGGGGAATATCGGTACACCTAGAAACAAAAATCTATTCCACAGTTTCAGGCGTGTTAGTCTACAACTATCTATTTTTTTTAGTTATAGATGATTGTGCGACAAAACAATTCTCACAACTTGAGGGACAAAATCATTTTAATTGGCCATTCAAAAATATAAAGAATTGTTATCTGACCATCAATTGTTATATAAACTCCTCATAAACTTTTTCTTAGGCAAAAAAAAAGTAGTTACAGATATAAATAAAATATGTTCCCATTGCATTGACCTCGCCGCCTTCGTAGCCATCCTCAACTACGCCGTATGGTGCGAGAAAATATTGTCACCGTTAACGATCTCATTTATCCTCTATTTGCTGTACCTGGAGAAAGTGTTGCTCATTAAGTTAAATCAATGCCAAGAGTCTTTCAACTATCAGTAGACAAAATTGTCGAAGAAGCAAAAGAAGTATACAATTTAGGAATTCCTGCGATCATTCTCTTGGGCATTCCAGAGGATAAAGACACAGAAGCTACAGGAGCTTGGCATGACTGTGGAATTGTTCAAAAAGCCACTACAGCAGTTAAAGAAGCAGTACCAGATTTATTAGTAATAGTAGATACTTGTCTTTGTGAATATACTAGTAACGGTCACTGTGGCTACTTGGAAGTGGGAGATTTAACCGGGCGTGTCTTGAATGACCCAACTCTAGAATTACTCAAAAAAACCGTCGTTTCCCAAGCCCAAGCAGGTGCTGATATTATTGCACCATCTGGTATGATGGACGGCTTTGTGAAAGCAATTAGAGCTGGTCTAGATGAAACAGGATTTGAAGATATTCCTATATTGTCCTATGCAGCTAAGTATGCTTCTTCTTATTATGGACCTTTCCTCAATTTGGCGATCGCAGAACCTATCAAATGGACCCAGCTAACGGTGAGGAAGCACTCAAAGAGATTCAGCTTGACATTGCCGAGGGAGCTGATATGTTAATGGTTAAACCAGCTTTAGCCTACATGGATATTATTTGGAGAGTTAAGCAAGCAACTAATCTTCCTGTAGCTGCTTATAACGTTTCTGGTGAATATTCGATGGTAAAAGCTGCAGCATTAAATGGTTGGATTGATGAGCAAAAAGTAGTTATGGAAACTATGACCAGTTTTAAACGTTCTGGTTGCGATCTAATCTTAACATATCACGCTAAAGATATTGCCAGATGGCTACAATAGTCATGATATTTGACTTAGGGCTTGCTGAAAAAGTCTTTTTGTTGAGGTACGGAGTAGGGAGTAGTTAAGACTCTTGAATAACTTGAGTGATTTTCTCCCATATTTACCCTCTAATCCTCACTTTTTCCCCTCTATTCACCGAAAACCTGGTACTTTTTCCGTGTTCAAAATTGCTCCAACCAATATCAGTCAATCCTTTGACATTTTATCAGCCAGCCCTACTTAGAATAATTTTTCTCTTAACCTGGTCTCTAGATCGGGTTTTTTTCGGTGCTTCAGAGATTTTAGTAGACAGGATTTTTAGACTTGATGAGGTACAAAGTTTTCAGGAAGTTGGGAACAGGAAATAACAGTCAACTCTAGTTGAGCATCTTCAAATATAAACTGACATCAAAAATTATAAATAATTATAGCATTTTATAGCGTTACTTTTCAGCACCATTTTAAAATATATATATAATAATTATTTGGTCAAGCGCCAATTTTTCTCAATTGTCACCAAAGTTATCTGGATTTATTCACAAACCATAAAAAATCACACAAAAAGATTAATATTTTACCTGTACAATTATAAGTGGCACTCAATTTCAGAAATATTTAACAAAACTAACTAAAAAAAATATCTAAACACATATTGATAATCAGTAAAAATAGTGATACTATACAAAATAGTTAAGTCAAAATCAGTATAAATAGTTAAAATAAAATAGTAGGTTGAATCAGACTTTAACTGAAAAGCATAACAATAATAATGTATGAAATTAACTCCGATTTTATGGAAGTTAACTAATAAAAATATGACATACTTACTTAATTATTTGAGGAGAAATCAAAACTAAACTATCTCAATACAAGTAAAAACTACTTATATATTATTCTAGAAATCCTCAATGATTGGTGAAAACAAACTCTAGGGCGTTTTGTCTTGAAACCCTAGTAAAAATGGGATTTAGTAATCAAACCCCTACAATAAAATATTGCAACCGATTTAGGATTGCTATAGTTAGTTAATCTAAAAAAAATGGCGCAAAGCAAAACATCATTGAGCTAAAGCATACAAATAATTCAAAAATCTAAATATAGCACTTTGCATTACTAATGGGACTTAGACAAAGCAGAAGCAAAAAACAGGCTCAAATATAGTACAGTTAAAAGTTTTTACGTCAAAAAGGCATAAATCCTGAATAAGCACAGGTTTTAGGCATTTTTAGAGCATCGATGTAATTACCTTATCTATACTGACTTTTCTTACAGAATGCTATGTAAACAGCCACTTTATAGCCGAGAAAATGTCTAAGTACCACTAATCCGTACAGTAATAAAAATGAGTAAAAGAATTTATAATTTACTCAAAAGTTTATTGCTGAAATTATTGCGCCTAATAGTTTTGCAAAGGGTTGTATGGGTAAAAAAAGCAGTTACTATCTCAAACAAAAAGTAGAAAAAGCTGACTAAAACCATGAAAAAAATAACTACAGACTACAGTCATATTCAATTCCATGAAGGTCACTCAAAAGTAGATATTCATCAAGTAATAAATTTATTTAATTCTGCTGCAATATGGGCAAAAAATCGAAAAAAAGAAGAATTAGAAATAGCGATCGCAAATAGCAACCCAGTTGTTACAGCATGGGATCATAAACAAATTATTGGTTTTGGTCGCGCCACTTCAGACTGCATTTACAGAGGCACCATCTGGGATATCGTAATACACCAAAATTACCAAGGTGGAGGATTAGGCAGAAAATTAGTTCAAACAATATTAAGTCATCCACGAATATGTCATGTAGAGCGAGTTTATCTAATGACAACCTACCAACAAAAATTCTACGAGCGAATTGGTTTTGAATATAATCCCACCACAACAATGGTATTGCAAAATCAACCAATAGAACAAGAACTAGAATTAACCAATAGTAAAATCAGATTACTATCAGCTAAACAAGAAATGTTAAGCCAAAATATTGGTTAAGAAGTGGTAGTTGCAATAGGAAGAGAACATTGAGTCCGATTAAAATTCGACTCTTCTCCATCAGAAGGAACTGCTAGCACCTCCAAACGTCCATTCATTAGACCTAACAAAGTTTGATTCATTAACAATCTCATTCCAGGAGAAAGCTGAAAATTATCATCAATACTCTGTTCAGTATTACCCTCAAGATGATGCTTGAGTAAATCCCAAGACTCACTCCATGCACTTCTAGGACGTTGATCTTCAATCCAGATATGAACATAACCCAATTCTAAAGCGGGATTAACGGAAACATTAATATAGCCTTCATCCATTTCCGCGATCGCGGTATCAATCAGACTCACTAATACCTGCTTCAACCGCAACTCATCCGCTAAAACATAAATATCTGCATTAGGAGGCGATATTTTCAAGCGAATACTACGATTAGCCGCTTGTAAGTAAGTTAACTCTTCAACTTCCTCAAACACCCGAGTTAGCTGTAGAGGTTCGAGGGTCATTGTTTCTCTACCATGTTCTATCTTAGCAACAGCAACAATTTCATCCAATAACCCCAAAGTTTTCAACGCTGAGTTATAAGCTTGATTTGCAAACTCTCGTTCTTCTTGAGGATCATCAGCTAAATCTGAAATAATTAACTGAAGCGTACCAATTAAACTATTAATAGGCGATCGCAACTCGTGAGAAGTTCGAGCTAAAAAACCAGCTTTAAATTTACTAATCTCCGATGCCATCTGGTAAGCAAGTTGAGTTTGTCTGAGTTGTTCCGAAACATCTTGCAAGTCATCCAAACTAGAATCTTGAGTTGTAATACTAGAAGAAGGTTCTGAAAGACTATGGTCTTTTTTGTTAGGCCATAGTTTACTAGCAACAAACCCAAGTCCCAAACCTAATATCAAAAATAAAAAATCGCTCCAGGCCATTCTATTAAAAATATTTACTATACCCTTAAAATTTTAACTTGACTGATCCCAGACGCAATATTTCCCAGGTAATTCCATTCCACCTAGCAACAGTCGAAGGAACTCCAGAAGCTAAGACCATTTCCTGATCGTGGGATAGTGAAAGAGCTAAAACATCTGGAAATTGAGCATCAATTTCAGCCATTCGAGTCAAAGGAGACTCCCCAGATAAATTAGCACTTGTCGTAGCCAATGGCCCAGTTTCAGCCATGATTTTTTGAGCAATGTCACAATTAGGTATCCTGACTCCAATAGTATTTGGGTTTTCAGGATTCATTACTTTGGGTACTTGATCCGAACTCGGCAGCACCAAGGTTAAAGCTCCAGGCCAATATTCTTGAGCAACCTGTTCCCATAACTGCAACTCTTCATTGCTTCCTCTAATGTAAGGCAACAAAGACCTGAAAGTTGCCCCCATGAGAATTAAGGGCTTGTCTGGACTACGACGCTTTGCTGCAAAAATTAATTCTGCCTTATCAGGTCGAGCAGCTAATGCTGGTACAGTATCAGTAGGAAAGCTAACCAAACTACCAGATATTGCCCCCTGTATTAGAGTATCAATAGAGACCAACATTATAAAAAATATTTTTTAATTTTTAATTTTCAAAAAAATATTAATTTTTAGGGTGTTCAAATATAATTATTTTCATCGCCGGGGAGCTTCACAAAATGATTTTTGCTCCTGGACGTATTATATTAGATAAGCCAAAGCAAAACGATCGACTCCTTCTAAGTCAGAAAATATCTGAACTTGAGAATAAGATCCATGAGCTTCTAGCATCTCAGTTACCGCCTTTGCCTGTCCAGCCATCATTTCCACCAACCAAACACCACCCGAAACCAAATATGTAGGAGCAGTAGAAATCAAGTATCGGATACAATCAAGACCATCAGAACCACCATCAAGAGCCAAAAGAGGCTCATGTTTACTAACTTCACATTGCAAAGAAGGAATCATACTACTAGGAATATAAGGAGGGTTAGCTACCATCCCACTGATTTGCCCCCGAAGATGTTCTAGTGGTTGCCACCAAGAACCATGGTAGAAAATTACCCTATCGCTCAAACCTAACTTAGCAGCATTTTTTCGAGCAATAGTCAAAGCCTCAGAGCTGCAATCAACAGCATAGATAGAACCATTTGTCAAGACCTCTGCCAGACCAAAAGCGATCGCCCCACTACCAGTCCCTAGATCCACCCAGTTACCCTCACGGAGATTAGGAAAAGTATTAGTAGCTGCCAAAGCCAAATCAATTAAACACTCTGTTTCAGGTCTAGGTATAAGTACCCCAGTTCCCACATCCAGAGAAAAATTTCGCCAATAAGCTACTCCAATCAAATATTGAAGGGGAACTCTTTCATCCAAACGTCTGCGCCAGAGTCTATCTAACTCTTCCATAGAAATTCCTCTGGGAATTTTTGGCCAATCTTTAAAGCACTCTAAACGCAGTGTTAATCTATCAAGTCCAACTAACTCCCCCAAAAACCAATCAACCTCCGTAGTAGGAATATCAGCCTTCAAAGCAGCAACCTTAGCTTGATAGTACCACTTCCATAGTTCTTGGCCTGATATAACAAAGTTTGATTGAAAGTCCATCTCAATCTATTGACCAACAGACTGTTGTTGCTTTTGGACAAACTCTAGAGACTCTCTGGGAGGAATGAAAATAATTTTTTCTAGGAAAGGGTCATCATCGTTCTGTAACGCATCAATCACACCTTCAAGATTCACAACCTCAATTTCCACTTTAGAAAATATATCAGGTTGTTGATTCTTGGCTCGATCCAACATCCCCTGCAAATCTTCCTTATTGAAAAACATCGGAATCACTTGCTGTTCACCACGCTGAATCGTTAAATATCCATTATCAGGTCCTCCTTTAGCAATAAACAGAGGTACCCCATTAAACTGACTGACTTCTTGACCATTCTGCTTTAGTAAAGCCTTAGCAGATTCAACCTGTCTTCTAATCGGAACATAAGCAAACTTTAGTTTCTGACCATCCCTTTGACTAGATTGACTCATCTCATAGACTTCTCCCAAAGAAACAGGCACAACCTTAACTGTAGCCGCCAAATCAGGATTTTCGGTTTTCAATCTCTGGACAAAAGCATCTGCATCACTCTTACTGATAAAAACTCCTGCTACGGAAGAGTTACCACCTTCACCTTCTCGGTTGATTGAAGCTACAAGAGGCGATCCATTCTGATCGGTAATTGTAAATACAGGCACAGGAGCTAACTTTTGTAAAACCTCCTCTGCAGGTATAGCTAGTGCAGAAATATCTTTCAGGGAAAGTCCCATGATAGTGCTAGCCATAATTCCTAACACAGCTCCCACACGAATTAATGCTTTCATAAATTCTCCATTCTTTTTCAACATTAAAATTAAAAGAAAAGTACCAAAATAAAATTAACAGCCAAGAATTTTTACCCAGATGTTCTACAGTTACCCTATCTATACTGTTTTATTCAGTATAGATAATTTACTAAAGTTTTTTTTGTAATTTTTTTTTGCCATAAGTTTATCTCTTTATTCATCAATTCATTATCTATATTACTTTAATTATCATCTATATTAGTGATTTAACCTGAAATGGCATACTCATAAATAAATATCTGATAGATTGATTAATTAATTGATACTGATATATAGAGTTTAAGAATAATTACTTTAAGTTATATATAGTTATCTATAATATTTTACATAATCAGCAAATTAGCTGCCATTAAAACATTTTTTTAGGCCATCTCATCATAAATTTGCTTAACAGTATAACACCTATTTTTCATTAGCTTAAGCTTAGTGTAATTATCATAGTTTTTCAGAGCTAACAAATTAAATATAAATTATTTTCTATTTGTGAGGTTTGATCAATCAATAAGTTATAGCTATATAGGTGATAATTATTAATTGATACCAGACAATTAAATTGGGTTTGCTGAAAAAGTCTTATGGGTAAGGGTAGTAGTATGGGCGATTCCAGTTTGCGAAGCATTCCGAAGGAAATCCCCCCTACAGGAGTCAGGAGAAACAGGAGAAAAGGGAGTTATAGAGGAGAGGAGGTCGTAGCAAGAATAGTCCCTTAATTTTTCTGCTATAGTGGGCCTTTAATGCTAACTTTTTGAACCTTTTGCAGTTAAAAGCTTGCACTTTTTTCAGACGTAAAAAGGTTAAAACCTTTACCTGTCAATGCTTTTATATTTAATCAGCACACCCTAAATAGGGTGTGCTGAAAAAATTGGTTGGTAGGGGTAAGAAACGGGGGCGCAGCAGACGCACCAGACGGGGAGATGGGGGAACAGGCGAATGTTTCGGCCATTTTATGTGAAGAAATTTTCTGGAATTTCAGCAGCAAATTTTCGGATTTTGAGGCCAATAAGAGCCAATAACTAGGAGATAAATTCAATATAAAAAGCTCGAAAAGCCTTAGTTAGGGTAACTTATAGCTTTATTCAGCCAACCCTAAATATTCCGAATCAGATATACAATAAATGTCCAGACTTTTCAAAAAATCTGGGCATTTACTAAAATCGACGGAAAAATTTTTCGTACCTAATACCGAGTCGGTTTAAAAATAATCGGGATGACAGGATTTGAACCTGCGGCATCCTGCTCCCAAAGCAGGCGCGCTACCAAGCTGCGCTACATCCCGAGTGAACTAAATTCAGTATAGCTTAATTTACACAATTGTGTAAAAAGTTTTGAAAAAAGTTCCAAAATTAAGTTGAGATAACTATTACGGGAATTTTCCAAAGTCAAAAAACCCATAATTTGCTCAAGATTTGGATTTTAGATTTTGTAGGAGCATAATTACACTCATCTGTATCTATAATAATCTATATAGAAAATAGAAGAGGAAAAATGCTCCCCAGAAAAAATCTAAGTTCTAAATAAATCATAGCCTTGTTTCAAGTTACCAATATTGTATGTTTATTGGGCCAAAAACAGCTAATCTGGATACCAGAACATTCCTTTAATTCCCTCTGGGTCAGGAATAAAACCCAAATTCCGGTAAAAATCAATAACATGAGGGTCAGCAAATAAGGTAATGTTGCTGATATCGTCACTACGAAGCTTTTTGATGATGTACTTGATCAAAGCTTTACCAAGGCCCTTACCTTGGAAGTCAGGATGAACGACCACATCCCAAAGAGTGGCATTAAATGCGTGATCTGACGTTGCTCTAGCAAAGCCAATCAGTCTTCGCCGACTGCCTCGCATCTGCCACATGGAGACCACAAGAAAACTATGCTGAATGGCCTTTTTGACTTTACGCAATGGGCGACGAGACCAACCCACTGCATTACAAAGTTCTTCAAGTTCATAGAGGTCTATGTCTCGATCAGTACTAAAAAAGATACGCCCATTACTTTCACTGGGCGATCGAGCCGTTTGAGGAGAAGAATTACTCCCTTCAAAAGCCGTATATCCCTCATGATCTAAACTTTGGGATTCAGAGGTAGGATAGGAACCGCTAAACAAATTTTTCCAAAAACCCATGTAGGCGTGCTAATGGTACTAGAAGTTGGATGACATTATTAGATAGTATATATCCCGTTCCCTCCCTTCGATTATGGCTCCGGGTTTAAAATCATCAACATTAGAACTGCTAAAGCGCTTCAACCGAGCGTTTCCACAGTTTTACGAACAATTTGTCAGTAGTGATATCCAACTGCAAAACCTCAAGTTAGCATATCAACTTTACCGAACTAAACAAGCGGTAATAGAGCTAAAACCTGAAGGAAATAAAAGTGCCCTCCACTTTACCTACAGAAATCAATCGTTTTTGCTCAGTGATATTTTTGGAGTTTTAGCTGCCTATGGACTAACAATTCATAGTCTCAGTCTTTATGGACAAATTTATCCTCCAATGCTCGTTTTTATCAAATTAGTAGTATCTAGAGGAGGTAAAGCACTTACAGAAAAAACTTCTGAAAATGTCTGTCGGGCCATTCGTGAATCCCTAGCAGGGCATTTTGAGGTAGAAGAAATGTTAGCAGTCGAATTTAATCTTGATGCTGGTCTAGAAGAAGTAGCAACAGAATTTTATGTTGACCCTGTATTTCATTTGCCAGCATTATTGATTGAAGCAGATAATCAACCAGGTCTGTTTTATAAAGTCATGTATGCTATCTGGCAAGAAGACTTACTAGTCGTTAATGCTAACTTATTGGTCTGGCGTGGGCGTACCCGTCTGATTCTTTACCTCTTAGGACCTAATGAAAGTTTGATTCCGGAATATCTAGGCCAGAAAATTGCTGAAGGTATGCGACAAAGATTAATGGGAGAAAGATTTTAGAATTTTCCTCCTATCACCAATCCTATCTGTGGAATTGTCAATATTCATTTTTTATTGTTCATTGTCAATTCACGATAGGATAAGAATATGGCAACTATTCATATTAAAGGGGTTCCACACGCTTATGAATTGACGAACCCCACAAAATTCCCCCATGTACTGGTATTTGTCCATGGCTGGCTCCTCAGCCGTCATTACTGGCAACCTCTAATCGAAAGGTTGTCAGCAGATTACCAATGTCTTTGCTATGACTTGCGAGGATTTGGTGATTCTCGTATCCACCCAGCTCAAAAAAATCTAATTTCACGTTATAGTCCTACTGCTTATGTAGAAGACTTAGAAATACTCCTCAAAAAGCTCAATATATCTAGTGCGTGGCTTATAGGTCACTCTCTAGGAGGAACTATTGCTTTATTGGGAGGCTATCAAATATTTGAAACGATCAAAGCAATAGTCTGTATCAATGCAGGAGGTGGTATTTATATTAAAGAGGAATTTGAGCGATTTCGGTTTGCTGGCGCACAAATAATTAAATTTCGTCCTGTCTGGCTCTCTTATTTGCCATTGATTGACTTAATGTTCACAAAAGCCCAAGTAGCTCATCCCATTCCTCGTCAGTGGGCACGACAAAGATTAATTGATTTTGTCCAAGCATCTTATGAAGCAGCTTTAGGAACTTTATTAGACTCCACCACAGAATCTGAAGTTCATCGACTGCCACAGGTGGTCTCAAAGTTGAAACAACCTGCTTATTTTATTGCTGGAACAGAAGATCGGATAATGGACCCTAAATATGTACGACATTTAGCTAGTTTTCACTGGATGTTCGGAGGTTATGGTGAAAATGTCATCGAAATTCCTGAATGTGGTCATTTAGCTATGATTGAACAGCCCAATGCTGTTGCTAATTGTCTCCGAAATATTTTGAATCAAGAAAATGATAGTTTTTCTGTTTTGAGTTAAGATTTTTCTTCAATATGAAGTCCAACAATTACTAAATCTCTCTTGATTCCATTTAACTCGGCCACTTGTGGTAAATAACCCCAACGTTGAAAGCCCAATTTATCGAATAATCTTAAACTAGGTTGATTGTGAGCAAAAATAAAACCTAGTAAAGTTTTGATGCCAAAGCTAGGACTGCGATGAATTGCTTCTAATAGTAATTTTTTCCCGATTCCTTGGCCTTTATATTCGGGAGAAACATATATACTTATTTCTGCTGTACCGTGATAAGCAGGCGTACCATAGAAAGACTGAAAACTCAGCCATCCAATAATTTTTTCATCCCATTCTATTACCCAAACGGGACGGTTACTGGGTGAGTGGCTTTGATACCAAGGAATACGACTCTCAACTGATATTGGTTCTGGATCTCCAGTGGCAATATGACTGGGTATTGAGGCGTTATATATTTCTACAATTACAGCTAAGTCTTGTTCTTGGGCATTTCTAATTTTCATTGCTGATCTAGCAGTCTATGGACGATTTTTCACAAACAAATATACTCAAATTTTTCTCTATCGCACCACCTCTTGGAAATTTGAAAAAGGTAGAAGATTAATATACCAAGAAATTAAAATCTATTGCACAAAATTGTAGTGGACTGACACGCCCAATGCACAGTTTTAGGCGCAGCAGATTGACACATCTAAAGTGGTGCGTGACGAAGGATGGCTGAATCCCTTTCATAATCTTAATTTAAGCCGTCTAACGTACCCTACTCGATTGTTTCATCTAAAAATGTGCATTAGAAAATGGGGGGGTGAGGGAATGTAATGACCGGGTGATGAGGTGATTATCAAAAAGCCTAATGCATCATTTTAGGTCAAACGGTCCATTAGGGTGTGTTAGACGGCTACAATCTTTACTATGACTATAAATTTAACAATCCGTCGCACGACACCAAATTAGTTGTGTCGGTCTACTAGGTGTATTAATTTCCCCCTTCTTCCCACACCTCCCACACCTCCCACACCTCCCACACTTACCTAAATTCTCTTCTCAAGCACCATTTTAGCTGTGTCGGCCCACTACTACGCACCTAACACCTAACACCCATATAGCTGCATAACATCTTTAATGGCCATCCGCGAACTTGCTCCTAAATCAAGAGCAGAAATATGACCCTGGTTCAGATGGTCTGCTGCCGCACAACCAATCATCGCTGCGTTATCTGTACAAAATTTTAGTGGTGGAAATAATACCCGTAGATTATGGGTAGCTGCTGCTTGACTTAAGTGCTGTCTTAAACCACTATTAGCTGCTACTCCCCCACCCACCGTAATTGTATTTAACCCATTGTCTAATGCACAGGCGATCGCTCTTTTTGTTAGGCTTTTAGCTACAGTTTCCTGAAAGCTAGCAGCAATATTCTCAACGACTAAATTTTTACCCTCTGTTTCAAGTTTCTGAACTAATCGCAAGACTGCAGTTTTCAGCCCACTAAAACTACTATCGTAGGGATGATAACCACCTTCTGGTAAAGATACCTTCCCTTCAGGTAGAGAAAAAGCTGATTTGTCACCCTTTGTCGCTAACTTATCAATTATTGGGCCTCCTGGATAACCTAATTTCAACATTCTCGCTACTTTATCAAAAGCTTCCCCTGCCGCATCATCTCTCGTTTTACCCAAAGTTTTGTACTTACCACAATCTTTAACATAAATCAAGCTTGTGTGGCCTCCAGACACTAATAAACAGAGAAAAGGAGGTTCTAATTCTGGTGTGGTTAGATAACTGGCATAGATATGACCTTCTAAATGATGAACTCCAATAAATGGCTTGTTATTAATAATGGCCAAAGTTTTTGCTGCTGTGATCCCTACTAATAAAGCCCCAACCAAACCGGGGGCACAAGTAGAGGCCACCCCATCAATTTGATTCCAATCTAGATTAGCTTCTATAAAAGCCTGAGCGATCGCCTGATTAATTATTTCTAAATGTTGTCGTGAAGCTACTTCTGGAACGACACCTCCATAGAAGCTATGAATTTTAACCTGTGACCTTACAATATTACTTAAAACTTGACGATTCTTAACAATCGCCACAGATGTTTCATCACAACTTGTTTCTATTGCTAAAATCGTTGCCATTGCCTGATAAATTAATTTGATAGGTTGATTACTTTCAGCTTCAAATTTATCATTTCAATTAAGAAAATCCTTAATTACAGCTTAATTTAGCAACAGAATTAAGGATAAATGTCAACACTTTGTAATAAAAGGAAACAATTCCATGAGACGATTGTTGGCTTTTGTTTTAGCCATGAGTCTTTGGGTAACTTGTGTACCTGCAGCATCAGCATATAATTTGGTACCATGCTCAGAATCAGCTGCTTTTCAACAACGAGCTGAAAATGCTCGCCCTACTACAGCAGATCCCGAATCTGGCAAAAAGCGATTTGAACGCTATTCTGAAGCACTTTGCGGAGAAGATGGTTTACCCCATTTAATCGTAGATGGAAATCTTAGTCGTGCTGGTGACTTTCTGATTCCTAGCATCTTATTTCTTTATATCGCTGGTTGGATTGGCTGGGTAGGTCGTTCTTACTTAATAGCAATCAAATCTGATAAAAATACAGAGGACAAAGAAATTATTATCGACGTTCCTTTGGCAATTCAAAAAATGTTGACTGGCTTCTTATGGCCTCTAGCAGCACTAGGGGAAATTACCTCTGGTAAAATGTTTGCTAAAGACAACGAGATTACAGTTTCTCCTCGCTAGAAAAAACAATTCTAGAAAGTAACGAAAATAGGTAATTGTAGTCAGTATAAAAAACTAATTACTAATTACCAATTTTCGCCAAACATCAAAACTTTGTTTCAACAACGACTGATTTTATAATCTGTTTCAGGAGATTTATTCATGCTTAGGTATCTGTCTTCAGCCCCTGTTTTGGCTGCTGTTTGGATGATTGTCACAGCCGGAATTTTAATTGAGTTTAATCGCTTTTTCCCAGACCTGCTTTTCCATCCAATGTAAAGGCAAGAAAATTAACTCAAAAATTCTGAATTGTCTAAATATTGGTCTGGTAGTCTGAATCAAAATCAAAATATATAATTCAGAGAAAATCAACGCCAAAAGTAGTGGTAAATTCAGAAATCAGTATGATAGCTATAAATTAAAAAAGTTAAAAATCTGATTTCTGAAACCACTATCGGCGGTAGAGAGCTAAAATCAAAAAGTTAAAATACTGCTGAATTTCTGACTTAATGAAATCCTATATTGCTGCAGCAATTTCAATGACAAGTGTGCCTGATTTGTCAAAAAATTTAGCACAGGCAGAAGAATTAATAGACTTAGCTACCCGTCAAGGTGCAGAATTAGTTACCTTGCCAGAAAATTTTCCATTCTTGGGTGAAGAAGAAGAAAAAATTGCCCAAGCAAAAGCGATCGCTACCGAGAGTGAAAAATTTCTCAAAACAATAGCTCAAAAATTCCAAATTACAATTCTAGGAGGTGGGTATCCAGTACCCACTGAGGATGGCAAAGTTTATAACATTGCTTCTCTAGTTGACCCTAGCGGTACAGAAATAGCAAGGTACGAAAAAGTACATTTGTTTGATGTGAATTTACCTGACGGTAATACCTACCGAGAGTCAACTACAGTCCAAGCAGGTACTAATTTGCCTCCTGTTTACCCGTCAAAAGATTTTGGCAATTTAGGCATATCAGTATGCTATGATGTAAGATTTCCAGAATTGTATCGACATCTTTCTAATGCAGGAGCTGAAGTTCTATTTGTGCCTGCAGCCTTCACCGCATATACAGGAAAAGACCACTGGCAAGTATTGTTACAAGCAAGAGCTATAGAAAATACCTGCTATATGATTGCTCCAGCTCAAACTGGCCGTCATTATGGTAGACGACAAACTCATGGCCATGCGATGATAGTTGACCCTTGGGGTTTGATTTTGGCCGATACAGGGGATAAACCAGGAGTAGCGATCGCAGAAATTAATCCATCTCGTCTAGAGCAAGTCCGCAGACAAATGCCGTCTCTGCAACACAGAATATTCTTTTAGTCAAGTCCCAGAAGTCCCAAAAGTCGAGGACATAGAAATGGTCATTTCAGTTATCAGTTTTTAGCGCTTCAGTTAACTTCCTGGGGAGGAATTTTCCTCCGGAATGCTACGCAAAGATTAACATTTCTCAGTTTTAACCTAATTTCTGAGTTTGAACATCCAACTAGTAATTTTAGATTTTGGATTAATAGAATTATTTTAAGTATTAAGTTTTGTTAACTTTTTTCAGGAATTGATTATCTGACCTATCGTCTTTCTAAATAGGGCAAACTCTAATATTTAGTGATATATCAGAGATTTTTTATAGCTACCACAGAATATTTTTATAGGTCAAATCTTAAGCTCGGACCCAAGTCCTGTTACATTAAGTCAGGATGAGTTTGGCATACTTAATGTTTAGTTCAATGTTAGGAGTAAACTTTTTTGATCAAGTTTTCTCATTTTCTTTATTCACGAACATTCAACCAATAATAGCCACTGTAGCTGAAACTGAAATAGAAGCAGATCCAGCAATAGTAGTAGCAGGAGTTCTACTGAGTTTGGTGGCCATCTACATTGCTAGTAAAGCAGGGGGTGAATTTTTTAATTGGTTAGGTTTCCCTCCTGTTTTGGGAGAATTGGTGGGCGGTGTAGTTATTGGTATTTCGGCCCTAAACCTCGTAATTTTCCCAGAAAGTGGCGGTGATAGTTCTTCATCATTAATTATCACTATTTTAGAAGCAACGGCAGGTTTAACTCCTGATGCTGCTGAAGCTACATTTCAAGTACAAAGTGAGGTACTAGAAGTTCTGGCAGAACTTGGTGTAATCATTTTGCTGTTTGAAATTGGTCTAGAGTCAAATATTAGAGATTTAATGCAAGTTGGCGTTCAGTCCCTAATTGTGGCCGTAGTAGGAGTAACTTTACCATTTGTTGCTGGTACTGCAGGTATGATGGTTCTATTTCATGTGTCAGTAGTACCAGCGGTTTTTGCTGGAGCTGCTCTCACAGCTACCAGTATTGGTATTACTTCTAGGGTACTGGCAGAAATTAATCGTCTCAATACCCAGGAAGGTCAAATTATTCTAGGTGCAGCAGTTATTGATGATGTTCTAGGTATTATTATTCTGGCAGTTGTAGCGAGTCTGGCTAAAACTGGCGAGGTAGATGTACTTAATGTTGTCTATTTAATTGTTAGTGCCAGTGTTTTCTTGGTTGGTGCAATTTTACTTGGTCGTTTCTTTAACGATACTTTTGTTTTCTTTGGGGGCAAATTTAAAACTCGTGGGCGTGCCGTTATTCCTGCTTTAACTATTGCTTTATTTATGGCCTACATTGGTGCAGCTATTCACCTAGAGGCTATTTTAGGGGCTTTTGCTGCTGGCCTGGTTTTGGATAATCTGGATCAAACGGAAGTAGGTAGGGAACTTGAAGAACTAATTCGTCCTATTTCTGATGTTATTGTTCCGATTTTCTTTGTCACTGTTGGGACTAAGACTAATTTGGGGGTACTTAACCCGGCTATTCCTACTAACCGCGAAGGCTTGGTTATTGCGGTCTTTTTAATCGTGGTAGCTATTGTTGGTAAGGTCGCTTGTGGTTTTAGTGTGTTTGGTGTTGATAATATTAACCGTTTAGCTGTTGGTGTTGGTATGGTGCCACGGGGTGAGGTTGGTTTGGTCTTTGCCTCTGTTGGTTCTGCTAGTGGTGCTTTGTCTCCTGCTTTGGATGTGGCAATTATTTTAATGGTGATTATTACAACATTCCTAGCGCCTCCTCTGTTACGAGTAGTCTTTGGAGAAGAGAAAGCCGAAGAAGTAGCAGAAAGTTCTGGTTAGTGAATAGTTGATCGGGTTTGATTAGCTGAATAACTTTTTGAACGCCTCCCCAAATTTTCTCTAAATCTTGGCTCAGAAGAGTGTGAGGACAAACGCATCTTAATTTTTGAAGTGCTTAGAGGACATCAATGTCATCCATTTGGATTTATAAAATGTTATAAAGCTTACTGGTAAAGCCTTACAGAATTTAGATGCTTTTGTCCTGGCGGGGGGTGTTTTTGATTGACTATTGAATCAATTCGACAATTAATTCTGCTAATTCTTCTGTCGCCCCAAGAGGTTCGGTCCAATGAAATTGAACAGAAGGATATTTTTGACCCAATTCATTGACCACCTGGGCGATCGCATCGATAATACCCCCATGAAAAAGAAAGTAAGGCAAAATACCTATATTTTGATGCCCTTGTTCGACTAATCTTTTAACCAGATATTTTATGTCGGGAGGAACAGACCAATAGGCTGTATGAACAGAAACTTGACATTTTCGTTGTAGAAGTAGGGCTATTTTTTCCACTGGTTCGTTAGCCCCTGGGCGACGACTACCGTGAGACAAAAGTACCCAATTATCAGCAGTCAAAGGAGAGATTCTTCTGGAGAGTAGCTTGATAATTTTGGGATGGGAACCAAGATGAGGGCAAAGATTAAATTTAATCTGGTGCTTCATCTGGTTTATCTTAGTACCATGATTAAAATCCTTTTCTGCTGTGAGGTTTTGGGTCGCGATCGCTATTTCTGCTGGAATATCTTCCTTGACATGAACTCCAGGCAGTAAAAATAGTGGTATTACTTGAATTTTGCTAATGTTAAGCGATCGCACCTGTTGGCCAAATTTATATAATTGCTCATGTAATGATATTGGCCCTAATTCTAATGTACCTACGGCAATAATCTGTCTTTTATTACCAAATAATGGTAATAATGTCAAGGTTTTTAATTGCGAAGAAAAAATAGCAGCTAGTTTTTCTAGTTCTAGCTGTGGCCGAGGGTCACGGCTGCCATGAGACAATAGAAAGTAGGCTGAAACTGATTTTTTGGAAGTTAGGTGTATCAAAACAGAGTCAAAATATTGCCATTTCCAATATTAGGATAGTTCAACAATTAATAATTAATAATTAATAATTAACAATTACCGATCATGGAAAAGAAGAGCATTGAATCGAAGGATAATTTTTTTATTTCCTATATCTAAGGCTATGCTTTCGCGTGTTCCCCCATCTCCGGGTCTCCGGGTCTCCGGGTCTCCGGGTCTCCGGGTCCCGGTCTCCTAACCCTACCAACCAATTTTGTCAGCACCTAATTTAGAGGCTTTTATCGCCCCACCTCCCCATCTCCCCACTCCCCCATCTCCTGCTTCATAAAAGGGTTTGAGGACTGTCCTGATCAGGAATAGCTTAAAAGGGGAGGCGCATACCCACAATTTCTGAGTAAGGGAAAAATCCTAAATTCAGAAAATCTAAGCCTCTCGTAGCACATACCCAATACCACGAACTGTCTGAATTAACCGCTTCTCTCCTTCACCTTCAATTTTCAGACGTAAATATCTAACGTATACCTCAATTACATTAGATTCACCCAAAAAATCATAACCCCAAACATTTTCCAAAATCTGTTCGCGACTCAATACTTCACGAGGATGATCCATCAAAAATTTTAACAGGTCAAATTCCTTCATGGTTAACTCTATAGTGCGACCATTACGCAATACCCGCCTACTTGTTAGATCCAATATTAGATTCCCAAATCTTAATTGGTCTGCTTCTGTGTTAATGGGTTGTAGATAAAACCGAACCAGTTGTAAAAAGTCATCACTTCGATATGGCTTCAGAAAATAATCATCAGCCCCACAGTCAAGACAAGCTACTCGGTCTTCAACTGTATCACGAGCCATCAACAGTAACATAGGTGTATGGTTGCCTATTTTTCTGAGATTGCTACATAAAGACAATCCAGATTCTCCAGCTAACATCCGATCTATCACAATCAGAGCAGGCTGAAGTTCCATAGCTCGATGAAGACCAATAGTAGAGTTGGTAGCGATAATTGGGTGATAACCTGACTCTTTTAAGTCTAGACTCACATACTGGGCAAGGATTTCATCTGTCTCTATCAATAAAACAGAACGTTGTTGATCGATAGTTAGGTTACTCATACTAGGACTCACTTAGATTAAATATGATTAAATATAGTATTTATAATCATGCTTTTTAGCATACTTGAGTTAATCTAGCATTGAGAATTGTTACAAATTACTATCAAAATCCCTTACGGTAATTCGACGGAAGTTGGTTTGGCAATATGTGGCAAGCCCCAGCCCAATTTTTCTCGTAGAATGTGGAAGAACTCTGGAGGTTTGAGTCGGATAAAACGAGCATTATACTCTGACTTTTTAACTCGTACTTTATCATCTGGCAAAACATAACATCCCCCATTACCATCTACAACCATAACCAAACGATTAGGACCAGCAGGAAAAACAGTAACAGGCTCCGTGTCAGCAAATACAAGAGCCCGGGACGCTAGAGAATGGGGACAAATAGGTGAAAGCTGTAGAACCGGAACTCCTGGGGTAACAACAGGCCCACCAGCAGATAAAGAATAGGCTGTAGAACCGGTGGGAGTTGAGATAATAATTCCATCTGCGGCGATATCTACAGGTGCGTGCCTACCAATTTCAATTTCAAAATGGCACATAGAGGTCATGGGTTCCCGATGCAAGACCATTTCATTTAAACTTATGGCTTCCCACAATAACTCTTCATCTCGGAATAGTCGGACTTCTAGCATTGTCCGCTCCTCAATTTCATATTTTCCTGCTAGAACTTGTTCTAAGGCGGGGTATAACTGATTCAAAAAAGTTTCAGTTAAAAAACCCATGTGTCCTGTATTGACGGTTAGAAGTGGGATTTGAGAGGGGGCTACTTGACGAAATGCAGCTAAAACAGTGCCATCTCCCCCCAGGACAATAGCAAATTTCATATCTTCGGTAAAGCCAGGGGGAACTAACTGATCTATGACAGTATGGCATAAAGGACGTTCTAGGCTGGGATAGCCTAAAATTCCTTTAGCCCCAATGGTGACATGAACATCCCATCCATCAGCCGTCAGCTTGTCTTTCAATTCATCAGTAATTCGACAAGCTACGGCTTTAGCATCGTTGTAAATAATTCCTACTTTTGACACTCGTAAAAATCTGGTTCAGGGTAATATTAGCTTTAGAAAAAGAAAGGTTTATTTTTGGAACTGGTTTTTCCTGATTTGGCTTGTTGGTACTCTATTTCTTTCAGCTTTTTCATAATCCGACTGTAGTATTCTTGCATATAAGCTTCCAGTGTAGTAATTTCTTGAGGATCGATGCCAAATACAGGATAAACATCATCCATTGAAGCTGTTAATGGCTGGCCACTAGCTAATACTTCTGCAAAAGCTAATCTATCTGCAACGTTCCAACTCCATTGAAATAATCTCGCAAGTTTACCAAATGTACGCAATAGATTAATATTTGTACGGGTAACTTTGGCTTTTTCGCCCGAAAGTCTTTCACATAAACGAATAATTTCATTAGCATCCCAAGCACGATTTCCTACTACTGGAAAACTCTGATTTTCTGTTTCGGGAACTGAAAGAGCGCGGATGGCAAATTTGGCAATATCTTGGGTATCCATATATGCAATTGCTGCTCCTTTACCTGGAACCCACACTGGCTGATTATCTAAAATCGGCATTGCATATTGACCGATTAATCCTTGTAAAAAGCCACAAGGTTTTAATATTGTGTATTTTAAGCCAGATTCAGCAATAAAAAGTTCTGTGCATCTTTTAATTTCTAAAAGAGGGACTTGGGGATACTTTTCTGCATCTAAAAAGGAAAAGAAGATGAAACGTTCTATACCTTTAGCTACTAATGCTTGAATTAGTGATACTTTGCCCTCCCAGTCTACCTGTTTAATACTTAGAGAGTCTGTTGGTCTTGAAGTTGACGCATCTATAACTGCACTTATTCCTTCTAATGCTGGTGCCAAGGTTTTTGGCTTGCAAAGATTTCCCCCTACCAGTTCGGCTCCCCATTCTTTTAAGAATGATCCTCTACTGTAACTTCTAACTAAGCAACGTACTTCATAACCTTCATCTAATGCACGACGTACTATTTGCCGACCTAAAGTTCCTGTAGCACCTAAAATCAATAGTTTCATAAACGTTTTTTTAATTTATATTAAAGATTCTTTAATTACTTTATCAAATTTATTTGTTTTTTTTAACAAAACTTAACATTTTTGTGAAAAAGCAAGTTAAATTATATATTTATTTCTAATAAACGCTACCATATTATTGACAGATAGTAAATAATATTGTCAGCATTTCCTCTGAAACAAAAATGAGGAAATGCTTCAGTATGACTAATTAGTCCCGACTAACTGGTTATATTTTTAATTACTCTCCACCTTGCAGTTTCAGTAATAGGAAGCCTCCGGCTAAACCAATCAGAATTACAGAAAAAGACAAAATAGCTGCGTTGAAAATCTCACCACTCATATTCTTAAAATACTCCTGAATAATTGGTATCTGTATTTTAGGACACTTTGAAAATACCAGTAAAATCAATATAGAAAAATATGCGTCCTCGTTTAGCTGTGACAATCGGAGACCCCGCAGGCATAGGGCCAGAAATTATCCTTAAGGCTTTAGCAGACCCCACAATTACAGAAAGTTGCGATCTAACAGTAGTTGGTAGTCGTGCTGTTTTGCAGCAAACTTATCAACGTTTGTTTGAACTTTCAAAAGAAAACCAATTATCTGAGGCATTTGTCAACTGGGAAAATCTGAAAATTTTAGACATAGATTTTAATGGAAAATTAGAGGATATTCGTCCAGGAATAGGTAATTCTGTTACCGGGGAAGCTAGTTTTTCTTATATGGAAAAGGCGATCGCCATGACTTTAGCTGGAGAGTTTCAAGGCATTGTCACGGCTCCTATTTCCAAAACTTGCTGGCAGATGGCTGGTCATAAATATCCTGGCCAAACAGAGCTTTTGGCAGAAAAAGCAGGAGTAAAAAGGTTTGGAATGTTATTTGTTGCCCATTCACCCCACAATAATTTTGTACTTCGTTCTCTGTTAGCTACCACACATATACCATTAAGTCAAGTACCACTAGCTTTAACACCAGAGTTAATGAGTTGGAAATTAGAATTACTGGTGGAAAGTTTGCAAAAGGATTTTGGCATTTGTAAGCCAAAAATTGCTGTTGCTGGTTTAAATCCTCATAGTGGAGAAAATGGGCAATTAGGAATAGAAGAAAAGGATTGGTTAATTCCTTGGTTGGAGAAAGAAAGCGATCGCCGAGCAGATATACGAATTGATGGACCAATACCACCAGATACGATGTGGGTTAAACCTGGTCAAGCTTGGCTAGGTTTAGAAGCAAAGACTTACGATGCTTATTTGGCACTTTACCATGACCAGGGGTTAATTCCGGTCAAACTAATGGCATTTGATTTAGCAGTTAATACGACAATTGGTTTGCCATTTATTCGTACTTCTCCTGACCATGGTACAGCTTTTGATATTGCTGGTCAGGGTATTGCTAATGCTACAAGTATGAAAGCAGCATTGAGATTAGGCGCAGAATTGATTACACAGCGAAATAAAAACTATAGTTAGGCCCATATTTTAAGTTTTGAGAGTTGGCAAATAGAATAGGCAAAAAAAAAGATTCTTTTTACCGTTAACCTAGCCCACGAAAAGAAGTAAAGAAAAATAATTTTTTAGGGGAAAGTATGGTCCGGGGATACACCGGTCGTAGAAGAGAAAAAATTTTATTTATTTACTGAATCTACAATCTAAAATATAAAATAAACAAATAGCTGGTAAAGGAAGCTAATAGATTTATCGTTAGGTAAACATACCTACTAATACCATTTTGTCAAGCTCCTACTATTACAGAAAATAACTAGGAAGTATAGGAAAAATTTCCTATCCTCACACTTATCTAAATCAAGTAGCCAAGTCAAAACAAAATGGTACTAAAACTCAAAATTTATGTTAGAAAACTTTGAAAATAATATCCTTTGCGATGCAGGGAAAAATGGATTATGAAACTTTAGGAAAAACAGGAGGAATTAGCACAACTCCTGGAACACCTCAATGGGCACTTGCGATAAAATTAAAACTACAATCAGTGCTAAAAAAAGATGTAGTTGTTAATGCTGAACAGTTAAAAGCATGGCGTGAATTAATGAAACAGCCAGTAGCTTATAAACAATTACTTGATGAGCAAAGAAAACCGTTTAATAGCTATGAAGAATTCTGTCATGCTCAACCACCTTATGGATTAGGTTGTGAACCTTCCGAGGTTGAAAAATTAATTCAAAAACTCGAATCAACTGAAACAAAAACAGTTGAAATAAGAGAAGACCCGCTCAAAGATTTAGGAAATCCATCAAATTATTTTCATAAATTTTCTAAACTTGTAGAAGCGTGCCCGGAGAATCAACCTTTGAACGCATCTAAAATTGGACAGATATTAGATTATGCCCATAGTACAGCTCAACTGTGGCGAAAACGATGGGAACATTTAGGATGGTTAGAACAATCAAAAAGTAATGGTAGAGGCTTTTATCAAATTACTGAATCAGGAAGAATAGCAGTTAAAAATTGGTTGGAACAACAGCCGGAAGGTAATTTGAATGATAAGTTATGGGTGGTAGTGCCTCATAATTCTCAAAAGGCAGCAGAAAAGTTAATAAAGTCATTCAGTTTTGAGGAATTAAGAGAAATTCACAAACTAATTGGAGAATCTTTTAGTGAAGAATCAATTGTATTTCCTGGAGATATAGAATGAAGATTAGTCTGTATTTATCATCAGATTTACCTAATTCAGAGTAGGGAGTAGGGAGTAGGGAGTAGGGTTTTTAGGTATAAGATATTTTCGTTCCTTTTCTAGAATCGTTAAAAAGATTGCTGAACCTTATTTATTACTTAATAACTAAAGTGTTGAGTAAGTATAAGATTATTTGGAGGAATTGGTATTAGTTGTAAAGGATTTCAATTGGATCAATTTCTTAACAGTTTTTTGTATTGCTATAGTGGTAAAAGATAATTCTTTTTACTTCTATATAATTTGATGGTGACAACAAATATTATCTAGAGAATATCCAAATCTTAAATGTAGTTCTCAACTGTATTTTAACCAATTAATCTTAAGTTTGATAAAAATAACTGTAAGGATTACTTTCAACTGAGGGATTTTGAGACAAGTAAGTTATGTTATATAGCAGTATGAAATGATTTGTGAAAAAAGCTTTAGGCGTTGGGTTTCCAAATCCCATTTTTCCTTTGGTTTGGAGATAAAATTCGTACAATAATAATAATATTACAACCTATTTAGGATTGTTCTGGTTAAATAATTGAGCTTATTCAAAAAAAATTATTTAAAAAAAATATTCATCAGAATGATTTGTCTCTGATAAAATTTAGGTTGATTGTTACTTAATAAGTTGTGAATATCGTCTATGTCACGGTTATAAATCTATTTTGTTTTAGTCAGCAACATGACTATTTTAGGATTTTTAAATACAGGATTTTTGCAAGTGTTAAATATAGAGAATATTTCATCTAGGTGAAGTACCGCTATGACAGGCATCTTGCCTGTCATACAAAGGTTTTATTATTAATATTTGTACTTCATATATTTAGAATTTGCTGTATTGATTAGTAAAATTAATAAGAGGGAATAATGACAGAAATTTCGACTGAACAAATGCTTTATTTGCTTTATACGTTTGCCTACTCAACAGAGGGAACGGTAACTAGGAGTACAGTCAGGAATCATTTATCTAAAAAACGCCGACCTAATGCAACACAGGTTTGTGATAGTTTATGTGAATTGAAGTTTTTAGAATCTCCTAAACGAGGCAGAATTAAAGTTACTGAGATAGGAATGAAAGCTCTAGTTCTTAATCTTCAAACAACAGAATATAAGTTTAGGTCTAACAAAGGAGCTAAACTTTTAAATGCTCTGATGGCTTGTTTAAAATTAACAGCAAAATATAATCAGATAAATTATCAAAATGAGGATATGGATTTTGAGACTTTTGTAGATAAGTTTAAAAAGCTTTATCTTGAAGAAAGGAGGCGTCAAGAATTGGAAGGTGTTGTGGCTATTCGTAGTAAAGAAATTTGCCAAAAGTTTAGGCAAACTCATCATATTTCTGAATTGCTACTAGAAAAATATTTTGAGCAATTGAAATCTGATGGTTTAGTCTTTGCGGTACAAGAAAACAATAAAGAATTAATTCAATGGGTGAACTAAATTATGCCAGAAGATGCAGGAAAAAAAAGATACATTAGAAAGTTTTTACAGCAAATTCAACCAGGAGAAGGTTATGTGGAA
>JAAUYJ010087906.1_pt1 | contig 27214 bp, 24 predicted proteins | sample 7278031 | NCBI WGS metagenome assembly JAAUYJ01 (sample SAMN14350222, study PRJNA611818) | marine sediment metagenome | isolation source: surface marine sediment (1.8m) | place: French Polynesia: Moorea | collected 2018-08 | reverse complement strand
TTTCTTATAGATATGCTAGGAGTGGTGTGAACAATACAGATACCGATATATCAGAAATTTTGAATTTAACAGAACGTCGACCGAATAATTTAGCTAATTTATTGTGCAATATAGAGAGTGATTTTTTTGAAAAAAATAAATTTAATATGGGGTCAATAGCGACAAAAAGCTTTGTCCTGATGTTAGCATCAAAACAACCTCTAAATTTTATTCAGGGTACTACAGTTTCTTTACAGAATGTTTTATCCCAAGGTAATAGAAATGAATTTCATCATATCTTTCCAAAATCGTACTTGAAAAAATTAGAACTTTATGAGGATGATAAAATTAATTGTTTAGCAAATTTTGCTATAATTGCTAGAACAGATAATAAAAAGATAAGTAATAAATCTCCTAGCGAATATAAATCTTTAATGCCAAGAGATAACACAAAGCTGCAAGATATACTATCAACACATTTTTGTGATTTAAAAATGTTTGAAAATGATTATAATAAGTTTTTACAAAATAGTTCTCAAACACTTCTTGAATTTGCAAGAAAACTTTTATGAATCTTGATATGCAATTACCTTATACTATTGTTATTCTTTGGTCAGATGAAGATCAATGTTATTTAGTGCATTTACCAGAGTTTCCTACCCAGAAGTTTCATACTCACGGAGATACTTATGAAGAAGCATTAAAAAATGCTCAAGAAGTCTTAGAATTACTGATAGAAGAATACAAAAAAGATGGTAAAAATTTACCTCAACCTTTATCAGTTAATCAGTTAGCAATCGCTTGATAAATTTTAAGCTAAAATAACTGTATAAGTTAAATAATTTTATGTCAGACATCTTTGTTACCATTCGTAACCAAAATGAAAATACCATGACATCTGTTGATGGTGTTATTTTCGTGGCAATATTAAAACAGGATGGTACAATTATCCAACAGAAATTAGTCAATTGGCGTTATGCAGATGCTCAATTTGCTAATCTAGAATCAGGTCAATATACGGTTATTGCTTTTCATCAATCAGTCAATCCTCCAGAAGCACAGCAAAGCGTTACACTATTAGAAGATGAGTTGTTAGAAGTCAGGTTTATTTATTTGGAACCCGAAAGACAATTGCTTCGTATTCAACTTAATCGCTTTCCTTTTGATTTTAATACCTATTAAAGAGATAATTATGGTGAGATTAGATGATTCAGAATCTATACAAGCTTATCGTAGCAGAGTGATGATTTATGCTAATGATCTTTGGAGAGAAAAAGATCCTCAAAAAAGAGTCACATTATCCATGTATCTAGCAGATGCTGCTACAACTTTAGCAAGACTGGAAGCAGAAGAAGCTAAAAAAAGTATGATTTCTTAACTCAAAAAATATTGAAAAAGGAAATCTAGATAATAATTTGCGCCTAACATTCTGATAAATAAGAGGATAAGCAAAAGGATTTTTTTGAATCAAACTTAAACTATCATCAACATTATGAATAAACTCAGAACCCAGTTGATTGATCTGTGTTTCATACCATTGATAAGCTTCCTCTAAATCTAATTCTGCTTCATCAGAAATCTTAACTTTATATATTATTTTCTATTTTGACACTATTCTACTTTGGAAAAAAATGATAACTTTTATAGTAGATATGGGCATTCTAATTCTGATAACTGAATTTAATCAAGCATAAAGATACTATGAAAAAAGTAGTTAGTTTATCCGTTGCAGGTTTAGTTGGTTGTTTATCGATTATTTTGCAGTCACAAAATAACTCTATTTTAGCTGCATCATCAACTATTCCCCCAAATCCTAAATGTAATATTAAAGGGAATATTTCAATTAGTACAGGGAGAAAACTTTATCATGTTCCTGGGCAACAAGATTATGAAAATACTGTAATAACAACAGAGAAAGGCGAAAGGTGGTTTTGTAGTGAACAAGAAGCAATTAATGCAGGGTGGAGGAAAGCACCTAGATAGAATTTAGGAAAATATATGGGTACTAACAACCATTGACCCCTACAATGTAACGATGAGATGGCGATCGCTCAAAATTCTAACACCTTATCAAAATTAAAACTTTTTATGTTATTATGATAAATGACTCGGACCTACGCAATTACAACGCCCAAACCTTGTCAGGACCGGAAGGTAGCAGCAATACGGGATGCTTGTGATAGGCGTGGAATCCGAGTCTTTTGCTTGAATAAGAAAATTTAAAAGGCTTTTTATTATACTGTTTTGATAACATATTATGATATGTTTGTCAAGTAACTTAGGCAATGACCCATGAGAAAATAGACAACTAGCATGGCCGCTGCGGCTAAGGCAACGAGAGTACCTGCTAACATCAGGGAAAACTCTTGGTGTTCGATGGCCTCCTGCATCAAATGCAGGGACCAAGCAACTAAGGCAACGTCGAATATTAAAATAGGTATCAGCATATTTTAAAAAATGTTAACTTTTCTTTCTATTTTAATACACGATTCTTAGCTGGCAATGAACAATATTAGAAATTAACCTTTTCTAAAGATGTTATCTGTGTTACAACGGACAGGAATTCGGCGATCGCTTAAATAATTTTTCACCTCAGCAATGGTTAATTGCCCGTAATGAAGCAAAGAAGCCAATAAAGCCGCTTCTGCTTGCCCTTCACTCAAAGCTTCATAGATATGGTGGCAGTTTCCTGCGCCTCCAGAGGCGATCACTGGAATTTCCACCTGTTGGGCAATGGTGCGAGTGAGGTCCAAGTCATAACCGGCCTGGGTTCCATCAGCATCCATACTGGTAACTAATAATTCCCCTGCCCCTCTTTTTTCCATCTCCAACGCCCATTTGACCGCATCGAGTCCGGTATTTTCCCGTCCCCCTCTCACATAAACATCCCAGCCGAGGTTCTGAGGATCATTGCGTCGTTTGGCATCAATAGCCACCACGATACATTGTTTCCCAAAGCGATCGCTTGCTTTATTGATAAACTCAGGATCTCGAACAGCAGATGAGTTGACACTCACTTTATCAGCCCCTGCTCTTAACAAAACTTTAATCTGTTCTAAGGTGGAGATACCTCCCCCAACAGTCAAGGGGATAAAAACAACTTCTGCCGTACGATAGACCACATCAATGATGGTATTTCGTTCTTCATGGGTGGCAGTGATGTCGAGAAAGACCAATTCATCGGCCCCCGCATCATTATAAACCTTAGCTAGTTCTACGGGATCTCCTGCGTCTTTAAGATCCACAAAATTAACTCCTTTGACCACACGACCTGCATTTACATCGAGACAGGGTAAGATTCTTTTGGCTAACATTGATTAGGTTTTTTGGGTTAGTTATATCACTCTTTTTATGTTGCCATAAATTTGCTACACTCCTGCTAAAATTTCTCTTGATTTTAAGTTTAATAGGTCAGGAATAGGCTTTTTGTTGATGTTTTATTGTTTTTGAATTGGATAATAAATAAGATGCCCCAGGATCGACTAAAAAGCGTTTACAAACCGCTTCTCTTCCTAACAGCATCCGAAACCCCATAACCTCCCTATTGGTTAAGGTTAATTCAATTTTCCATATTTGTCCTTCTACTTTTACAGTGGTCAAAATGGCGGGACGATTTTGTTTATGGCCTCCTGAGTCTTTAACATCTCTCCACTCTAATAATTCTGCTTCACAATTAATAGTTGTTTCTGTATCTTTTTGATAGGGATGGACTTGGAATCTTACCATTTTTTTGCCATTTTTATCCATTTCTTTAATATCAAATGCGTGCAATGCTGAGCTTCTTGCCCCAGTGTCTATTTTAGCTTTAATTCCGGTGATATCTAAGTCTGGTAAGTCTAACCATTCTCGCCATCCAATGATTAATGAAGGGTATTTTTCTTGGTGTTTAGGCTGCCTTTCCATGAAACTTTTTACCTAGAGAGTCTTACAAGGATTACAACATATTCTCAATTTTCTCACAACTAAAATATGATAACTATAGATGAAAGTTGTTATCATTAAAAAAAACATAACGACTTCTGTCTGAAAGATAGAAGAGCAACCTCTTAATTTTATTCGGATAAGACAAAACATGACCAATATTTTTGATACTTTACAACACACTGAAGCGTTACGAGTGAGTGATGGTATGACAGCACCCATCTTAATTGATTATAACTATACTGCACCTTTATTAGTATTGCTTTGGTCGCAATTAGGAGATTTTGACACCCTGGAATATGCTTGGTGGTTAGAGAAACAATCATCAGAGATTGTTGCTAAGGGAATAACCATTAAAGCGATTGGTATTGGTGATCGTCAATCGGGTTTAAAATTTTGTGAATACACAGGGTTTTCATCACAAGATTTATTTGTTAATCCTGGTGCTAGTATTCATAAAAAGTTAGGATTATATGAAGGGTTATCATGGAGTATTCCAGGACTCAATGATAGTCAAAATGCTTGGATAAATATGATGTTGATGTGTGCAGGTATTGGTAGTAAAGGAACCTTAAAAGAAGTTTTGCGAGGTTATACTGGAGATAAAAAAGCACCGCAATTAATTGAGGATGAAGAGGTCGTTAAAACAAATCTTTTACCACCCCTTAAAGGTTCGTTTTTTAACTTAGCAGGAGGTACCGAATATCAGCGGCCTTTTGAGTTAGCAACCTTAAGACTAAGGAATATGGTAGAAGTATTAAGTCACTGGAAAATTTATGTTCCCAATGCTGCTTATTTAACCCAAAGAGGGGCAACATTTTTATTTGACAAAAAGGGAAATTTATTATATGAACACCTAGATAAAGGAATTCTTGGTTTTGCTGAAAATATGAGTAATCCTTTGTCTTTTTTGTCTTTTAAAGGTTAATAAAAATTAGCAGAGGGCTTAATATTATTAAGAGGGTAAGGTGGGAAAATCAAAGACTTATCTTAACTATTTATAATCCAGAAAACTTTGTCCACCTTCCAAAACAGTTTTTTAATGTTACTTTAAGACAAACTTGCTTGTTACAACCTTCTAGGCTGTGTTACTGTTTATACATTAAATATTAATCATAAACTCAAAATTAATCCTATGTCTCAACGTCCTATTTATTTAGACTGTCATGCAACAACACCAATGGATAAACGGGTATTAGAGGCTATGTTACCCTATTTTACAGAACATTTTGGCAATCCTTCAAGTATTAATCATTTTTATGGATGGGAGGCAGAAGTAGCAGTTAAAAAAGCAAGAGAAACTATCGCTAATGCCATTAATTGTAGTACCGAAGAAATGATTTTTACCAGTGGAGCAACGGAAGCTAATAACTTAGCAATAAAAGGAATTGCAGAAGCATATTTTACTAAAGGAAAACATATAATTACTGTTAAAACTGAACATAGAGCAATTTTAGACCCCTGTCAATATTTAGAAACATTAGGCTTTGAAATTACTTATCTTCCTGTTCAAAAAGATGGTTTAATCGATTTAGAATTATTAGAAAAGACAATCATTCCTGAAACAATTTTAGTGTCAGTAATGGCGGCTAACAACGAAATTGGAGTTCTACAGCCGTTAAAAGAAATAGGGGAAATATGTCAAAAAAATGATGTTTTATTTCATAGCGATGCAGCACAAGCGTTCGGTAAAATCCCCTTAGATGTTCAAGCAATGAACCTCCATTTACTATCATTAACTGCCCATAAAGTCTATGGTCCTAAAGGAATCGGTGCCTTATATATTCGTCGTCGTGATCCCAGAGTCAATATCGCCCCACAATTACATGGAGGAGGGCAAGAAAAAGGAATAAGATCCGGTACATTATACACCCCTCAAATAGTAGGATTTGCCAAAGCTATCGAGTTAGCCTTAGCAGAAATTAAAACAGAAAATAAACGTCAAAAAGAACTGAGAAATAGATTACAAAAACAAATTTTAGATATAGAAGGAGTGCATTTGAATGGACATCCTACAAAACGGTTACCAGGAAATATTAATATTAGTATAGAGGGGGTAGATGGAGCAGCTTTATTATTAGGTTTACAGTCAATTGTTGCTCTTTCTTCCGGATCAGCGTGTACCTCAAAAACAACAAAACCATCCCATGTTCTAAAAGCATTAGGTCATTCCGATAAACTGGCCTATAGTTCTCTAAGGTTCGGATTAGGAAGGTTTACAAATATAGAAGAAATAGATCAGGTAAGTCAACAGGTTATTAATACAATTCAATCTTTACGTAAAGCAGCAATTAAAACTTAATTGGAACGAAAAAAAAGGTTCTAAGCCTCCTCTTTCAAGGGGATGAACAAAAGAATTTCCCTTGTTTCAAGCCTTCAACTTGAGGGAGCGGTAATTCGCACATTCGCGCATTCCGATTGACCTATGTATAGAATACAGATCAGGAGGATAATACAACTTCATTCCTCTGTTCTAAAGCCTGGAAAAAATCAGGAGATATAGTTTCTACTGGAAAACAGTTGCATAATCTAGTCATCTTACTATAATAAATGTCAGAAAGATAAGCTAAACTTAGATTAACATCAATTAGCGTAGCATCGGTTAAGTCTGTTTTGGTAAATTGAGCGCATTTTACAGAAACATTGTTTAAGTAAGCTTCACTCAAATCAGTTCTTTCTAAGCAAACATGATCAAGACAAGCGTTTTCGATCAAGGTTTTATGTAAATTTGCCTCTTTTAAGTTAGTATAAACGAGATCAGTCTGACTCAAATTAGCTCCATAAAGATTAGCTCGATAAAAATTGCAATTCGTTAAATCAGCCCCTTGAAAATTCGCTTTTTCTAAGTTGGCCCCTTGTAAGGTTGTCCCTTGTAACTTAACGCCTTGAAAGTTAACATTTTCTAGATTGACTCCTCTCAGGTCCAAATTACTGAGATCAAAATTACTAAAGTCCCTATCACCCAGTGCATATCTCTGTTTTAGTTCCCTAGCCTTTAACTTAAGCATCTCAGTATCCTTAATAGTTGTTAACATAATTACATATTTCTTACGAAGATAGCAGCCTATAATTACCCTGGTCAATCAGCATAATTACACAATTGCATCGATCAAATGCTTTGATAGCATGGTTAAGATAGTAGGGTTTTCACGGAAAAAAGTGCAAGTTGAGAGAAAAAAATCATCAGATTCACGGGAAATACAATATTGACAAAACCCAAAACATAGTCATGATGGATGGTTCCCTGCCCCACTGCGATCTCAGTATCAAAGGCGAGAATTGTTTCGGCCTTCTACGTATAAACACCCTTATTCTTGTCAAAGAGGTTCCTTTTAGGTTATATTCAGATTAAAGTCGTACAGTGTTGTGTCAATACCTTTAAAGTGGCTGCCCAGGCCAAAAAAACACTAAAGGTAGACAGACCCATGATACAAAATCAAAGATTAATCAAAAATGATTAATCCTTTTCGATAAAACAGCCGATAAAACTCTCAGGTTTTTTCAGGAGCCCATACTCATAGCTATCCACCTAGAAAGCGTCTTAATATAAATGCCAGCGAAGCGTAAGTTTATTCTCCAGGATTTTCCAAAATATTGAATAAACATCCTCATCTTGAGATGGGTAGACACACCCCAAATGGCAAGTACCTTACTCTTATGGGATTGCTCGGTGCTGTTGGAGCCCTAATAAGAGATCAAGGATAAAAATGAGTGGATTTGATTACCATTTTCCGATGATTTTATGTTGAAACTGTTTGATTTTCAAAGATTTTTCAGCCAATTAAAACCCAAAAACAGGAATTTAAACCTGTCATCGTCTCTTACCAAAGTTTGAGGGAATTGAATGCCAAAGCAAATTATTATCGCAGAACAACACCATATTGCAGCCGTATTTTGGGAAGATCAAATACAAGAATTAGTTGTTGCTACAGGAACCCAACAAGTCAGTGACATCTTCTTGGGAGTCGTAGAAAATGTCATCCCAGGAATTGACGCTGCCTTTGTTAATATTGGAGATGCAGAACGTAACGGCTTCATCCATGTTACCGACTTAGGACCATTGCGCCTCAAACGTAGTGCAGGGGCTATCACCGAACTATTAACCCCACAACAAAAAGTATTGGTTCAGGTAATGAAAGAACCAACCGGCAACAAAGGGCCGAGATTAACAGGCAATATTAGCCTTCCTGGACGCTATCTTGTCTTAATGCCCCACGGCAAAGGAGTTAACCTCTCCCGACGCATTCGCAACGACGATGAACGCAGTCGCCTTCGGGCCCTCGCCATTCTCATCAAACCCGCAGGCATGGGTTTATTAGTCCGTACCGAAGCAGAAGGCAAGGCCGAAGAAGCGATTATGGAGGACTTAGAATTCTTACAAAGACAATGGGAGTCCATTCAGGTTCAGGCCACCTCAACCCGCGCCCCGGCTTTACTCAACCGCGATGATGACTTTATTCAAAGGGTATTGCGAGATATGTACAGTGCGGATGTTAACCGTATTGTCGTGGATAACCCGTCTGGCGTGAAACGAGTTAAACATCATCTGATGAACTGGAGTGGCGGTAGACCTCCAGAAGGAGTCTTAATCGACCATCATCGCGAATCAATGCCCGTTTTAGATTATTTTCGCGTCAACGCTGCCGTCAGAGAAGCATTAAAACCAAGAGTAGATTTACCATCAGGGGGATACATTATTATTGAGCCCACCGAAGCTCTGACCGTAATCGATGTCAACTCTGGCTCCTTTACCCGTTCCGCCACCTCCCGCGAAACCGTTCTTTGGACCAATAGCGAAGCCGCCACAGAAATTGCCCGTCAACTCAGATTACGGAATATCGGAGGAGTGATCATCGTTGACTTTATTGATATGGACTCTCGACGGGATCAACTTAAACTTCTAGAACATTTCAACAAAGCCCTAAAAATTGACAAAGCCCGACCCCAAATTGCCCAACTCTCAGAACTCGGCCTGGTGGAATTAACCCGTAAGCGTCAGGGTAAAAACGTTTATGAATTATTTGGTCAACCCTGTCCTCAATGTGGTGGCTTAGGTCATTTAGTCCATCTTCCAGGGGAATCTCAGTTAATCTCCCTAGAATCAACCGCCAGCCCGCAGCAAGCTGTTGCTGTAGCCGCCCCAGTCCCCAAACCTGTAGAAAAACCCATCGAGTCCAATGATTCAACTTGGGACAGTTCTTTTGGGGATGAAGAGAGCGATAATAGTGATCAACTAGAACTTTTACACCATCCCAGTTATCAAGAACAGAATAACAACGCTGCCAACCGTCGTCGTCGTCGTCGTCAGGCTCCTAATTTAGTGATCAAAGAGGATACCTCTCCGAAAACCCTCGACAATGGAGAAACCAAAGAGGGAGAAGAGAAATCCGAATCATCCACAGATAGCCCCAGAGAGCGTATTCCCCGTCATTTACGCCGAGAAGAGACCCCCATCGAACGGGTTTCTGTGGAAATGACCCCTGTAGAACAGGATCTTTATGCTTTAATGGGTATTTCTCCCTTAGTTCGCCTTGACCAAGAATTCAAAGATCCTAAATCTGTTTTAGTATCTGTCAAATCACCAGAAGGGGTAGAACGTAAAACCGTTGCCAAAACACAAACACCCCCAAAAACTCAAGAAACAGCAACACCAGCCATACCCGAACCCGAAGAAACTGAAGAAGTGATTGATTTAGTTCCAACGGAAAACACCTCTGCTCCCGAATCATTATTAATTACTCTAGAGGCGGATAAAGAGATTGATGATCAAAACGAACTAATCCATTTACCCTCAGAAGAAGAGGAAAAACCTGTTATTCGTCGTCGTCGTCGTCGTTCCTCTGCTAAAGATAGTGATGAGTAAAGCCGCTAATTCTACAATCTCAAAACTCAAGTTAAGATTGTAGAATAATAAACTCATCCATTTTGGTGAATTATGAAGACAAAATTATCATCAATCCTATTGGTGAGCTATGTGGCTTTTACCTTGGGGGGATGTAACCTATTTCAAGGGGCCCAAGATTCCTCAGAGGAACCCCCCGTGGCTCAGTCTCCCCAAGCTTCTGAGGAAGAAGCATCTGAAGAACAACCAGATGAAGTCTTTCAAGAACCAACTACCACTGGTAGTACCCCCCAACTCCCTAGCACGGCGGGCTTGATTCCCTCGACTCCTCCCAAGGCAAGAGAACAATCCATTACGCCAGGGCGCGATAATCCCTTTGCGGTGATTCCCATTCAACCCGTGGTTCGAGAAAAAACTGCTAGTAACGGTATTGCCGAACCGGATAAACTCTGTCAACTCGAAGAGGTTAGCCCACCGACGACTATCGCCCAAGGTCCAGGAACAGCCACTCCTGTCTCCGATGTTGATCTACCTCCCTTACTGGACCCAGTTTTACCCATTCCCAATGAAGCCAGAGGGGTTGTGGTTTCGGGGGTACTACAACTCAATGGAACCCCTGTTGCCATAGTCCAAGCTCCCAATGAAAGTGTCTCTCGTCAGGTGACAGTGGGAGCTAGTTTATCCAATGGACAAGTGATAGTCAAAGCTATTAATGTCAACAGTCAAAGGCCTTATATTGTTCTTGAGCAGTATGGTTTAGAGATTCCCCGTGGCGTGGGGGAACCAGCAGAAGAACCAGTTGAACCCCCAACTCCAACCGCTCCAGATGGTACACCACAACCGGCTGCTGCCACTACTGCCCCGTCGCCGCCCCCACTCAAACCTAATGGCTTTGGTAACGTGAGAGATTTGGTCTTGGTTACCTTAAATGTTGAGAAAAATAGAATCAATGGCATTATTTGTAATGCAGGATTTCAAAATGTGACTGTTGGTTCACTCGACTTCCAAATAGAAGATAAAACCACTGGTTCCATTCTTGATAGTCTCTTTGTTGGTGTGCCAGATTATCGTTTAGAACCAGGTCAAAAGGCGGAATTTGATTCTGGTTTCCCTGATTTACGGGGTCGTGAGTTAGAGGATGTTAACATTGAAATGGTTGACTGGGGTTCTTAATTCAATCACAATTAAATTGAATTTTTCATAGAATAGAAAACAGTGACAGAGCAACAAGAGCAAATCACCTATCCTAATTTACCTCTAGCCGTTTATAGAGAATTAGCAGCCCATTTACGTCAAGTAGAAGGGGTGAAAATTGAGTTAGTTCCTCAAAAATCCCCAAAGTTTGATTATGCTCAAAGTCAAATTGATCACTTAGTCATGGGGTATCCTATGACCATTTTGCCCCAAGAAAAACAACGAATTGAGGCAATTCTCGATTATTATGCTCAAGTTCATACTACCTATGAGCGTAAAGTTTTAGAGCCTTAATACAACTTATTTGGCTACTCCTCACCCTTATTTTATTAAGAGAATTATTCACCGGTGTTAGTTTAAGCATCTTCTAGGAACCTCATAGGTCATGAAATCACGAGCTAAGATAGTATTAGGAAAAATAGCCCTTGCCTCATTCAATAAATCATCCAACTGTAGGTTATTTCCCGGAGCATAACGAGGGCTAAAATGGGTCATGATTAATTGTTTAACCTGTGCTGCTAACGCCACTTGGGCAGCCATTGTTGAGGTAGAATGAAGACGCTCAAAAGCTAATTGCGCATCTTGGTGGGCAAATGTGGCCTCATGAATCAACACATCCGCATCTTCAGATAAAGCGATCGCTCCTTCACAGAACACGGTATCCGTACAATAAATCACTTTACGGCCAGTTTCTCTCTTACCACATAAGTCTTGTCCCCGAATGCGACGGCCATCTGGTAAAGTAACAATTTTTCCCTGTTTGAGTTCCCCATAAACTGGGCCTGGAGGGATACCTAACGCTTTCGCTTTTTCCACATCAAAGCGTCCGGAACGATCTTTTTCTGAAATCCGATAACCATAAGCTGGAATTCGATGTTTCAGTAAGCCACAACTAACGCTGAACTCTCCATCTTCATAAAGGATACCAGGGCTGATAGGACGAAAACGAATATGACTCGGTAGCTTGAAATGGGAGTATTTGGCACAAGCTTGCAAATAATCTTTTAATTCAGGGGGTCCATAAATTTCAATGGGTTGACCACTTCCTGCTAACCCACAACTCGCCAGTAAACCTGCCAATCCATAAACGTGATCCCCGTGCATATGGGTGACGAAAATACGAGTAATTTGGGATATTTTCACATCACTGCGCAAGAGTTGATGTTGGGTTCCCTCTCCGCAGTCAAATAACCATATTTCTGCCCGTTGAGGAAGACGTAAAGCAACACTCGACACATTACGGGCTCGGGTTGGCACACCGGAACTGGTTCCTAAAAAGGTAATCTCCACAATTTATCAATCTGATTGAACATTCGCTTATTTATTGTATCTATTACGGTTCTTGTTGAGTCGTCTCTCTATGGTTTTTTGTTCTTAAGATGGTATAATTTCTCACCAAGTGGGAATACTATCTACAAATAATCCCTTTACCTTCATCACTAAATAATAAATAATATGACATTTCCCGACATAATGGATAGTAAAGTTCACCTCATCAAAAATATTTTTCGTGAGCTATATTCTTTTAATATTCCTAACTATCAGCGTCCTTATGCTTGGACTGAAAAGGAAACAGAAAGGTTATTAGATGATCTTATTTACTCTATGGGAGATGAAGGAACTGATGCCTCTGATGTTGATTATTATTTCTTAGGTATTATTGTTTTAGTTAAAAATAAAAATTCAGAATATGACATCCTTGATGGACAACAAAGGTTGGCAACTTTAACTATTTTGTTTGTAGTTTTACGAGAATTATTGCCAGAGAAAAAAGCTTTGTTTGATCAACTCATTTACAGAGAAAACTCATCTGATAATGGTAAATGTCGTTTTCCTCGTTTATCTTTCAGAGAAAATGATCAGAAAATTTTTGAAAAATACTTAGAAAATCATCAGGATATTTGTCATAGTAATAGAAATAATCAACACTTATCAAACCAAGAAAAAAAAATTATTGAAAATGGAGAAATTTTACGATCTAGAATTGAAGAAACCCTAGATACTCATGCTAAGAAACAACAACTTGTCGACTTTCTTCTTGACAAATGTTACGTCTTAGTTGCTTCCACTTCTGATTTAAACTCTGCCTATCGTATCTTTTCTTGTCTTAATGATAGAGGACTAAATTTATCAGCAACAGATATTTTAAAAGCTGATGTGATGGGCAATATTTCACAAAAAAAATATACTGATCCACAAGCAAAACAAGACCAAGAAAATCACTACAGCAAACTTTGGGAAAAGTTTGAGGAAAAATTAGGAAGAGAGGAATTTGAAAATCTTTTTTGTGAAATTTTAATCATTACAAAAGGAAAGCCCTTAAGAGAATTAAAACCCAATCTACTTGATGAATTTCGTCAATATGCTAAGAAACGAGATGAAGTATTTATAGATCGTATTTTAGCACCTTTTGTTGATGCTTTTGATCAAATTAAGTCCTGTGATTTTAATGGAATACAGCATTCTTTAGCTATTAATGAATTATTTAATTGGTTGAATCATATTGAGCATAATGAGTGGCGTACTCCAGCTATTTTTTACTTAAAAAGATACCATAACTATCCTGATAAAGTTTTGAAATTTTTTAAGGATTTAGAATGTTTAGCAGCCGGGTTAATGATTAAAGGTGAAGCAGAAAATAAACGCATAAATCGTTATCTTAATATTGTACAAATGATTAGAAAGGCAGATAAATATGGTAATTTTAGTGATAAAGACTATTCTACTTCCCCCTTAAAACTGAAGAGGGTGGAAAGACAGAAGATTAGCAACCTATTAAACGGTGATCTTCATAAAATAAGCCGAAGTCGTAAGTATATTTTATTACGTTTAAATAGTTTGATTTCTGAAGAAAATCGTATTGAAGATCGATGGAATACAACCATTGAACACGTTCTCCCTAAAAAACCTACACAAGGAAGTAAGTGGAATGAGTCGTTTTCATCAGAAGAAGAAAGAAAACAATATGTTGAGCGTTTAGGTAACTTAATTTTGCTGCCTAAATCTACGAATTATGATGCGGGGAATCTTGATTTTGAGCAGAAAAAAAGAAGATATGGCAGAGAGCCGATAGTACCTTTTTCTTTAACAATCAATGCAATGGCAGAAGAAAAATGGACTCCAGAAATAATAGATAAACGACAAAAATATTTACTAGGAAAATTGCAAAATGAATGGTATTTGCCAGCCCCTCAAGAAGAATCTACCCAACACAATGAAAAAAAACCTAAGCCCATACCTCGGAATCCAAACAGGAACAAAACGCCTAGGCCGATACCTAGGAATCAAATCAAGGATGAAAAATAAATAACTATAAATTTAGAAAAAAGTCTCTCCTCTTGAAAATTTTTTATAACTGGTTTCTCAGAGATTAAAAGGTACACAAATATCTATATTAATTAGTGTAATTTTGTTCTGTGGAAATGGCTTTATTTTTCTACTTGATAGATTTTTAACACTATCTGATATGATTAATAAACAACAGATACCCTTCAAACATCAATAATTAATTTCACCATGACCACAACCATAAAAATTAACCCTTATCTATCAGGAAATTTTGCTCCAGTTAGTAAAGAAATTACTGCTAACAATTTAACAGTTAGAGGAGAAATTCCTCAAAGTTTAACTGGAATGTTCCTTAGAAATGGTCCCAATCCTCAATTTAGTCCCATCGGACAGTATCATTGGTTTGATGGGGATGGCATGGTTCACGGGGTAGAAATTAAAGATGGTAAAGCCACTTATCGCAACCGCTATGTACAAACCAGAGGCTATTGTTTAGAAAAAGAAGCCAATCAACCCTTATGGAAAGGGCTGCTAGAACCCCCAGAAATGGATAACCCTTATGGACCATCCAAAAATACTGGCAACACCGCTTTAGTGTATCATTCTGACCGGCTCCTGGCACTTTGGGAAGGAGGTGAACCCCACGCTTTAACGGTTCCTGAATTAAACACTTTGGGGACTGAAACGTTTAATAATAAGTTAGTTTCTCCGTTTACGGCACATCCCAAAATTGATCCCATCACAGGAGAAATGATCTTTTTTGGCTATTCTATTGCTCAACCTCCCTATTTACAATATGGCATTATTTCCCCCCAAGGAGAGTTAGTAAAAACGGTTCCCATTGACTTACCTATTGGGATAATGATGCATGATTTTGCCATTACCGAAAACTATAGTATTTTTCTCGATCTTCCTCTAACATTTCGACCAGAAAGAATGCAGCAAGGTCAACCTGGATTACAATTTGAATATGATACGCCTTCCCGTTTTGGAATTGTTCCCCGACAAGGAAATAATGAAGATGTTCGTTGGTTTGAAAGCGATCCTTGTTATATTTTTCATACTCTAAATGCTTATGAAGAAGGAGAGGAAATTGTTTTAATTGCTTGTCGCATGAATGGAACCACCGTATTAGGAGAAGCTATGGATCAAAGCCAAGAAACTGATATTCCCCGTCTTCATGAATGGCGTTTTAATCTCAAAACGGGAGAGGTTAAGGAGAAAACATTATCTGATATTCCCTCAGAATTTCCTCGTATTAATGAACAATACACGGGAAGAAAAACCCGTTATGGTTATTCAGGAAAAATGGCTGATTCTCCCCTGCCTAAATTTGATGGTATCATGCAACATGATTTTGACAAAGGAGGCTTTAATATTCATAATTTTGGAACTCATAAATATGGAGGAGAAGCAGTTTTTGCCCCTAACCCTGATGGGAATAATCCTAATGATGGATGGTTATTAACATTTGTTCATGATGAAGTAGAAAATACTTCGGAATTAGTGATTATTGATGCTCAAGATTTTACTTCTTCTCCCGTGGCAAAAATACAAATTCCTCAACGAGTTCCCTATGGTTTTCATGGGATGTGGTTAGCTTAATCATAAAATTTAGCATTAAAACAAAGGACTGTCTGTCCTTTGTTTTCCTCCGTTTAATTTTTTGAGATAAATTATTTAAACTTAAATTTTTAAGCCAGGAATTGATAATTGTTTGATTTTTTCTGTGGTTAATTTATCCTTATTTTCTTCTATTTTTTGATTCAACATTTTTATTACACATCTACCAATATGATAAGCCATATTAACTGGAACTGCATTACCAATTTGTCTATATTGTGAAGTTAAAGAGCCTCTAAATTCCCAGTCATCAGGAAAGGTTTGAATTCGAGCATATTCTCTAATATTGAGGGGTCTAGTTTGGTCAGGATGACATCTTTCTGTTTGGGTTTGTGCCGGACTACAAGTAATAGTTAAACAAGGTTCATCCCAAGATAAACGTTTCGCAAAACCGGTTCTCCCTCCTCCTTTATAAAAGCTATTTTTTAGATAAGATTTTTGAATGTCTATGGGTAAGTTTTTCCAGTTTCCCCCAGGAGGAACTAATTCCATGATGGCTTTTTTGCGAGCATTATATTCAACCCCTGGAGATTTAGGACAATTTTTTAATGCTTCTCTCAAAGAAATTGTATAAGCTTGTTCTTCAGGAAAAATAGGTGTAATATTGAGGTCTTGACGACAAGCAATAATAATCAGTCGATCTCTTTTTTGAGGAACATCTAAAAATTGCGCACTGACAACTTTATAATACGGATCATAGCCTAATTTTCGGAAAGAATCTAAGATAATTGCTAGGGTTTTACCCTGTTTATGACTCAATAATCCCCTGACATTTTCTGCGATCGCTATTTTGGGTTTAACTTCTGCTAAACAACGAGCAAATTCAAAAAATAAGGTTCCTCTTATATCTTCAAACCCTTTACCTTTTCCTGCATAACTAAATGCTTGACAGGGGAAACCACCGGAAACAATATCTATTTTTCCTTGATAGGGTTTAAAATTTATTTCACTGACATCTTCATGAAAAATTTTCCAACGAGGACGATTTTTTTGTAATGTATTAATACAGTCTTTATCTTTTTCTACTAATAACTCATGAGCAAATCCAGCATTTTCCAAACCCAGTGCCATTCCCCCACATCCTGCAAATAATTCGATACTTTTTATTGTTTTTTTGTCTGGTGTCTTGAGTATTTTAAATCCCACTTCTTGATATTTTCCATTTAAATTATTATGAACCCATTTAAGCAATTCTAAGTCAAAGACTTTAATGTTATGATTTTTTTCTCCATGAATTAATTTTCTCTTTTCCCAATTACGAAGCAAATTTGTAGAAATACCTAAAATTTCTGACGCTTTTTCTAAAGTTACCTTTGCCATTGGTTTATTTTTAAAAAATTAATCTCAGTCTACACTCATTATAGAGTTAAATTACTATTTAATCAACTATCAGTAAAGCTCTTTATCAAGTTCCCTAATTATCTTAGAAATTTTATTAAGAATTAAATCATAATCTAAATCAATTAGAGACCAAAATGATTCACCGATCAATAATTCTATATTATAATCTTCAACAGCTTTTTTACTAATGGTTAAAGAATTTCCCATGTTTAATGCTGCTGCAAATATAGAATAAGGATGAATACTGAGTTCTTGAATACTTCGCTCTTTTTGGCTTCCTGTTAAAGTATCTTTCTTGGTTTTTAGCTGTGTATATTTTATTAATCCTTGATCGTAAATAATTAAATCAATTCCTTTAAGTTTAATTCCTAGTTCTTGATCTGGTAAATATACCTTATTACTCAAATTAGCAATTTCCTCAAACTTATGTCCTAATTTTTCAGATATAAATCGAGTGTACATATTCGATAAATATAGATTCTCACTTTTTGAGAACTCAAAGATGTTTTTAAATCTCTTTTTGGTTTGATAATTAACTTGTCTGAATTTTTCCTTTTCTTTTCCTAAGCTGGTTAAGGTTTCTTGTTTAAAAATTTTTAAAATTTTATCAATTTTGTATTCATAACTATTAACCGTAGATATCCGCCCAGTATTAATTCTAAAATAATCCATTAATAATTCATCCAATATTCGGGCAATCTTATAAGTTTCTGATAATTCATAAGGAAGATTATAAGGAGTTTTAATAGTATCTTTGTGTTTTAATATTTTTTCAACTAATTCATCCTTATTATCATTATAATCGAATCTTTTACTCATAAAATTTAATTCAAATCTGTCTGCATCAATTAGTATACTGGAGAAAAGTGGATAAATTTTAAATTAAAGTATTATGTTTCCTATCATTTATTCTGATACCTTTCTACAACACGATACAGGCAACTCTCACCCCGAAAGCCCTCAAAGGTTAGAAGCTATTACTAAGGCATTGAAAACTGTTTCTTGGAGCCATCGCTTACAATGGCAACAGCCCACAAATATTACTCAACGCGATCCCCTACCCTACATACAAAACATACATACTATTGATCATATAGAACGAGTCAAAACTATAGCAGTAAAAGGAGGGGGGTTTATCGATGGAGATACAATCGTATCGCCCCAAAGTTATGAAGTTGCCTTACTAGCGGTTAATGGTTGGTTAGATGGAGTTGACACTGTATTAAGCACAAATCATTCTGCCTTCGTTTTGTCTCGCCCCCCAGGGCATCATGCAGTGCAAAACACGGGAATGGGGTTTTGTCTCTTTTCTAATGCAGCCATCGCTGCTGATTATGCCTTACAATGTTCTGGAGTGCAAAAAGTTGCCATTTTAGACTGGGATGTGCATCATGGTAATGGAACCCAGGCGATAGTAGAAAATAACCCCAATATTGCTTATTGTTCTTTACATCAGTTTCCAGCTTATCCTGGAACTGGAAAAGCTGATGAAAAGGGAAAATATGAAAATGTTCTCAATATTCCCATGCAACCAGAGAGTGCTTTTAAAGAGTATCAAGAGGCCTTTGAAAAAGAAGTAATACCCTTTTTAGAAAACTTTAAAGCAGATATCTTAATTGTTAGTGCGGGTTATGATGCCAATCAAGCTGATCCCCTAGCATCTATAAATCTTCAACCTGATCATTACGGCATTTTTACACAACAATTGTTAACTATAACACCCCGTCTTTTATTTGGTTTAGAAGGTGGTTATGATTTGACTGCATTAGGTCAATCGGTGGTAGCAACTATTGAACAATTGATAGGTCAATAAGAATGCGCAAATTTATAATTTAGAATTACATCTACCTTAAGTTGGAGGCTGGAAACAAGGAAGATTTTTCCTCACCATCCTTCGACCGCTTTTCATACCCTTGAAAGGGGAGTCTTGAAACCCTTTTTTTTCAGTCAAAATAATGGTTATTTAGAAAATATAGCACTACGCATTATGGTTAGGAAGTTTATGAAATTGCAAAACCTTGTAGGGTTGGCATTGCCCACCTTACCATAATGTCCTAATCTTTCTTTGTACTGCTATAAGTAACGATTTAGCATTTCCCATACTTGTGAGATACAAAGTTTTTTAGTTTTGGGATTTCGGAGTTTGGAAAGAAGACATCAACATAGCTCATGAGAGTGAGAAAAAGCATAGTAAATAATAAAGAATTACTAAAATTTTGCTGAGAAAAATAGGATAATTTTTCTCAGCAAATTCTCATTGAACTTAATTAGCCTTGAATGAGAATTTATTGGCTTAATTTTGTCATGATAAATGTATTAAAAAACACAAAAGTCTTAACAACACTTTTGACTATTGCTTCCATTACCACCACCGCATCTGTAGCCCAAGGGATTACCCTCCGAGTAGAAGTCGAAAATATTGGTCCCGAAGGTGGTGTATATATCACCCCTGTTTGGGTAGGATTTCATGACGGTAGCTTTGATAGTTACGACGATGGGTTATCTTCTCAACTGGGTTTAGAAAGAATTGCCGAAGATGGCGATGTTTCTTTCATATCGACTGACTTTTTAGCTGATCAAACCTATATTGATATTGATCCGGTTACAGGAGAGCGTACCAGTGCAACTGTTGATGCAGTTACAATGTTTCCTGGGAGTCGGGTTGATGGTGCCCTCGGCACAGGTCCAATTAAGTCTGGTAGTCGTGCCATCAGCCTCTTTCAAGTCGCAAAAGATGGTTCTAATGACTTCTTTTCCTACGCTTCTATGATTCTCCCCTCCAATGACTACTATCTAGCCAACGGAAATCCTGAAGCATTGAATATCAGGGATTTATTGGATGGACAAACATCTTCCATTGAGTTCTTTATTGGACAAGTTGGAAGCGGAAGTTCTAATGATGCAGGAACGGAAGTCAATGATTTTGCCACTTCTGCCGGTAATGCGTTATTTGGAATTCCTGGGGGACAAACTGGACCAAACCAGGGAGTTAATCAAGGTGGGGTTAATGCTAATCTCATTAATCCTTATGCAATTCAGCCCGGTGTTGATGATCCCAATGGACCATTTGCCAATACACCTGTAGGTTTTGCTGACAACTTTCCCAATTTAGACTTTAACAATACCGCTCTCTACCCTAATGGCATTGCTCGTATCACTATTACTGCTGTCCCCGAATCATCCACAACCCTTGGTTTAATGTTGATGAGTGGCTGTTTTCTGTTGGGCAAAGTTTGGCAAAATCAACATAAAAATAGTCGTTAAATCGATGCGCCCTCCCCTGAAAGCCAGGGATTCTTGAACGTACCATAGCTCGTTCAGGTTTCCCTCTCTATTAGTCTCATGAGGTACACTTATATCTTACTCCCGAACTCCGAACTCCCAAAGATCAAAAACTTTGTACCTCACAAGTATAGGAAATGCTATAAATTCTAAATTCTAAATTCTGATTGACAATCTGTTTTCCACATTGAAGACGAATCAGATAAAGAGTAAAGAGTTTGTTCCACTAAGTTTTTGTTCAAGGGTTTAGAAAAAAGAAAACCTTGTGCATAGTTAACCCCTAGGGATTTTATTAAATCAGATTGTTCAGAGGTTTCAATCCCTTCCGCTAATGTCTTCATACCTAAAGTGTCTGCTAACTTAATAATAGCTTCAATGATTTGTAACTGTTCAGGATTAGATTCTAATCTGGCCACAAAACTACGATTTATTTTGAGAATATCAATGGGTAATTGTTGCAAATAATTCAGAGAAGAATAACCTGTTCCCAAATCATCAATGGATATTTGTATTCCCAAATTTTGTAAACATTGTAACTTAAAACAACCCGATTCAATATTATTCATTAAAACAGTTTCTGTTATTTCTAAGTTTAAATAATGGGCCTTAAGTTGAGTGGTTTCCAAAATGCTTTTAACTCGTTCAACAAAGTTAGCTTGAGAAATTTGATGACTGGAAATATTAACACTAATTTTTAAACTGTTGAACTTAGAAAAACGGTTTTCCAAAATACTAATTTGCTGACAAGCTTCTTGCAAGAGCCATTCTCCCAAAGGAATAATTAATCCTGTTTCCTCTGCAATCGGAATAAACTCACTTGGGGATATCCAACCTTGTCTGGGATGATGCCATCTTATTAATGCTTCAAACCCTAAAAGTTCTGAGGTTGCTAAGGAGATAATAAGTTGATAATAAAGATGAAATTCTTGATTTTCCAAAGCCTGACGCAGACAAGTTTCTAACTCAAGACGTTTAAGGACTTTTTGATGCAATTGCTTAACCGTTTAGCCAATGTTCTTTTTCCATTGAAATAGATAGAAAAGTTAAGCCTCCTGTTATCCCTAGGACCATAAGAGTGATGAATACTGTTAGTTTTGCTCTCAGGGAGAAGACATTAAATATGGCGATTTTAAGATGTATAATTGAGAATTAAGCATTTATAATTAATTTTTAAAGTTCAAATTCAACTAGAAAGTAACGCATCAACAGAACGATTCACTTTAATTCTGGGTAGTCTATGTTTAAACCCACATAAAATTTCCCAGGAGATGGTTCCTAGCATTTTAGCCCAATGTTCCGCCGTAATTTCTTGTTCCCCATCTTTACCAATTAAAGTAACAGTGTCCCCCACTTTAACATTACGAAGATGACTCACATCTAACATTAATTGATCCATTGTAATCGCCCCAATTTGACAAGCTCTTTGACCCTGAGTTAAAACTTGTAGACGATTGGATAAATTGCGGGGAACGCCATCGGCATAACCAATACCCACCACTGCTATTTTCATTGGGCGATCGCTGATAAATTGATAACCATAACTCACCCCTGTATTGGGGGGAATGGTCTTAATTTGAGTAATTTTGGCTTTAACTTGCAAAACAGGCTTTAAAGAGGCTTGAGGGCGCAAATGAGGGGCGGGATAAAGGCCATATAAAGCCAGTCCCACTCTGACGAGATCATAGTGAAAATTGGGAGCAATGAGAGTGGCTGCGGAGTTGGCAAAATGGAGACGAGGCGGTTGGATACCTTCGGATTTTAAATTGGCGATCGCAGTTTTAAAGCGACGATGTTGTAAATACATATTACTGGGATCGGGATCATCAGCAGTTGCGAGGTGAGAATAGACACTGCTTAACTTTAGATAGGATAAGTCTTTGACTTGTTGAGCGAATTTTGTTCCCCGATGCCAAGGAGTTCCTAAACGAGACATTCCTGTATCTAACTTGAGATGAACAGACAAGGGTGTTTCGTACTGGGATAGGGTTTGAGAGACCATGATGGCCTGTTCAGGGTAACATAGAGTTGGTTCTAGATGCCAATGGGCAATGGCAGCAATTTCTTCGGGGGTGTTAATTGCTCCCAAAATAAGAATGGGTGCAGTGATACCAGCTTCTCGCAGTTCAATTCCTTCCCCCAAAGTCGCCACTGCTAAAGCTTTGGCTCCTGCTTTGATAACGGTTTGAGCAACGGCGATCGCTCCATGGCCATAAGCATCTGCTTTCACCACAGCCATTAATGCAGTTTTGGGGGACAATAATTGTTTAATTTGGGTGACATTATAGGTTAATGCTCCTAAATCTATTTCCACCCAAGCCCTTTGACGAATAACTTCTGAAAGATGGTAATTGTAGCGATTTTTAGCAACAAATCCTGGAACCGATTCTTGGCTTAACATTTGGTTTCACTCCTAACACACTCACCCTTAATTGACAGCTATCCTAGCAGACAATGGACTGTAAGGACGTAGATAATGTGAGTTTGTTCGGAGTTTGGAGTTAGGAGTAATGATTATTTAACTAACCGCCAACAAGCCCCGCACTATAAACGAGGCAGATGTATCGAATTTTCACAAGTAAGTTAAATTTTGTACCATAGAGCCAAAAAAAGCAGTAATTAAACGTGAGTTCGGTGTTATCTTTTTTTAAACGAGACAATGAGGGTTTGAGACTGCTGATTTTAATAATTTGTCTCCAAATTTCCCTATATCGAACTCATGTAATAGGAGTTTTGGGGGATTTGGAAACCCCGACTTTTGAGAAGTCGGGGTAGTTCATATCAACTTAAACAAAGAATTTAAACCACACTAAAAACAATCACAAATCCCAATACGGCCCCAAACACAATTAAGGCATAGAATTGAGCGCGACCATTTTCTAGGTATTTCAAACCTTCTCCACTAACTAAAGTAGCTAACCCTGTCAAATTAACCGCTCCATCAACAACACGGTAATCCACTTCCATAATTTGACGGGCTAAACGACGACATCCCATGACAAAAACATTGTGATAAATATCATCGAAATACCACTTATTGAGAGAAAACTGATACAAAGCCGGGAATTTATCAGCGATCGCTTTGGGATCAATTTTGTGTTGTAGATACATCAAAGAAGCGACAGTAATGCCAATTAAAGCAATACCAACAGAGTTCCCCGCCATGATAGCAAACTCGGTCCAATCGAAGTGAGACACCTCTTCAATAACTTCTCCAGGGGCGTAAATAAAGCCCTCAAAGGTATTTTCCCAAGGTTTACCCAATAAACCAATAAGAGTTGAAGGAACCGCTAAAATGAGCAACGGTAAGGTCATAGTTAAAGGAGACTCATGGGGGGAATCACTATGGCCATGATCATCGTGGCCATGATCCTCACTTTCATGATCTAATTCCTGAACATCCATGGCCCCAGGACCAAACACAGGGGCAACAGCAGCCTTTAACTCAGCCCGAATGTCCATATTATTGCCTCGGAAGTCCCCTTCAAAGGTCATAAAATACATCCGGAACATATAAAATGCGGTTAAACCAGCAGTCAACCAACCCACTAACCATAAACTGGGGTTCGCTTCAAAGGCCAAGCCTAAAATTTCATCTTTTGACCAGAAACCGGCAAAGGGAGGTATCCCACAGATAGCTAAGGTTCCGATTAAAAACGCTAAGGAGGTGAGGGGCATATATTTCCGTAATCCCCCCATTAAACGCATATCCTGCGCCAATACAGGGTCATGACCAACCACTCCCTCCATTCCATGAATAACAGACCCGGAACAGAGGAATAACATCGCTTTGAAGTAAGCATGGGTCATCAGATGAAACAAACCGGCGGTATACGCACCGATCCCCATAGCCATCACCATATAACCTAGTTGGGAAATGGTGGAATAAGCTAAACCCTTCTTGATATCATTTTGGGTTAAAGCAATGGTAGCCCCTAAAAAGGAAGTTACGGCCCCTGTCCAAGCGATGGTAGTCATCACCACAGGAATATTCTCGAAAACGGGGTACATCCGCGCAACTAGGAACACACCCGCAGCCACCATCGTTGCAGCATGAATTAATGCAGAGATGGGTGTAGGACCTTCCATTGCGTCCGGTAGCCAAACATGAAGGGGAAACTGTGCTGACTTTGCTACTGGTCCAAGGAAGACCAAAACAGCGAATAAGGCCGCTAATGCAGGGGCGATCATTCCTGAAGAGACTAAACTTTCTAAACGCTCTCCCATGACATCAAATTCAAAGGTTCCTGTAGCCCAATACAGTCCTAACATTCCTAAGAGTAGGCCAAAGTCCCCTACGCGGTTTGTTACGAATGCCTTTTGACAAGCATCGGCCGCTGGTTTGCGATCGAACCAAAAACCAACCAGGAGATAGGAACACATCCCTACCAGTTCCCAGAAGATATACACTTGAACCAAGTTAGGACTGATGACTAAGCCCAACATGGAAGAACTAAAAATGCTCAAATAGGCATAGAAGCGGACATAACCAGGATCATGAGCCATGTAGCCATCAGTATAAACCATCACTAAAAAGGCTACAGTTGTCACAATGACGCACATTAATGCACTAATATGATCGAGGGTATAACCCATCTGTAGATGAAAATTACCGGCTGCTGCCCATTCGATCATACGAGTATAGTCTGCATGACCTTGGATTTGACTCCATAATAGAGCAAAGGATAACACCATTGACGCGCCTAACAGGGAAATAATAAACACTGCATTGACTTGTCTGAGGCGGTTGGTAGCTTGATTAAAGGAGATTAAACCTAACCCTACCACCATTGCCCCCAACAAGGGCAAAAAGGGTATTAGCCAGGCGTATTGATAAAGAGGTTCCATAGAGTATAGTGCCTAAGTAATTTGATCTCTTACTTAGTTGATAACGCTAACTCTTTAGTGTAAGACTTTTCTTAAGAAAGTTTTCACTCAAAGAGGAGGTTAAATGCCTCCTTTTTATTTCATTGTTGTTGTCTGTGTGTCCGAAAAGCCCCAATCAGTTCCTTGAAAAGTAGCTTAACCAGCTTATCTCCAACTCTTGCTTTTCCCCATTGCTTGAGTGAGTTATTACCAGGGCAATTAGGGTCAATTTTCCCATCCTCTGTTAACTTGGCTTGGATATCTTGGAGGTAGCGATCGTATAATTCCTTAACTCGTGGTTTAGGGTTTTTTGGTGGTGACAGGGACATGGTACGTTTAGCCCACAAGTACAACTGAATCCTTGCCAAAACCGAACCCGTCACGATGTGTCCTTTTTTCTTCCCAGACTCCCACGGCTTAACCGCTTTCCCCAAACAGGCATGAAACCGAGCTAACCCAATCCGCTTTGTAACAGGTTTCCCACTTTTTCCAAATTTTCTAGGCTTAATTTTCCGAAGTTCTTTACCGCCCCCATCAAGAAACTGCTCAAACGGGTAAATTTGACACAAAATGATAATGCGATCGTAAACGCCAAGGTTAAAACAATCGAAAGCCTCACAATAAAATTGATATTTAGGGTTAGCTAAAAACTGCTTAAACCTTTGCCTAATCTGAATCTTACGTTGTTTAAGTCTAACTATTTGTTGACTTAGTTTAACTAATTGGGGACTAAAGCCTTGATTTTGTACGGTTCCAATAGATTTTTTAACAATTTTTAACCAATGTTTTCGCCAACCTGGATGTTGATCACTATCACTAATAAATAACCAGATCCCATCTACCTTATCACAATTACTATATTTACTATTTTTTGCTTCTGGGAATTCTGTGTGAAGTAAATTTCTAGCACGGTTAATCAGTGGCTTTAATTCACGGTTAATCCTTTGATGTTCTAAAAATAATTGATAGGTTGAATTAATTTCAGGGGTTTTCAAGGAAAGGAAGGCAGAAGGGTTATTAGTGTTTAGCCATCCACAATAAGCCAATGCTACCGCATCATGATAATCGTCTTTATAGTCCCACTGGCAAAGTCGACGATAACTCGTTAAGTCTCTGTTGCTAATAAACCTAACTTCTTTACCAGCATTAAGTAAAGTGTTAAACCATAGTTTAGAGTAGTTGCCCGTTGGTTCCATGATAAAAATGTCACCTAAACTTATTAACTTTTCAAGGTGCAGTAAGGTAGTTTCTATCTCGAAAAAATAAGCTTGATCATAAAAATCAGTCGCCTTAGTTAGAGGGTAATCGAGATAGTCACTCAAACACTAAAACTCATCGGTACGGCTACACATTTGTAACAACCGATATCTAGACCAACAATGGTTTTATTGTTCATAGTTTTGTGTTTTCATCAGGGTATCATTTTGACCCTTTTAATCTCTATCGTCTTTTAATACCCGAAGCCAGAAACGGCTAATTAGTGTAGAAGACAGAAGGGATAAAAGGATCATGGGGATAGCGTCTATTAAAGAGTAAAGACGGGATCGTCTATTTAGTTATTAAGACAGAATTATCCCCATTTAGAGAAGGTAGCTAACCCCCTCTATTCCCCCTACTGTAAAGTAGGTAGTATACAGAGGCTTAGCTATCTTGAGAGTTTAAATACTCATGCAAGTATTCAGGACAGTTAAAGAGAATATCCTCACTTTCATCAGAATTGAAAACCTTAATAGTTCCGTCAAGAAAGACGATTTCTAGTAAACCGTTTTTAATTTTTAAAGAGTCAACTCCCACGCATTGAAACCAATGCTTATACGGAGTGCCTTCAACATGATCAGGAACTTCTACTAAGACCAAAGACAAATAATGTTGAGTCATGGT
>JAAUYJ010101127.1_pt1 | contig 27246 bp, 44 predicted proteins | sample 7278031 | NCBI WGS metagenome assembly JAAUYJ01 (sample SAMN14350222, study PRJNA611818) | marine sediment metagenome | isolation source: surface marine sediment (1.8m) | place: French Polynesia: Moorea | collected 2018-08 | reverse complement strand
ACCGTCCGTATCGTGTGGTACAGACAGTGTACTGTACGTAGGTACCTACATACACTAGGAACGTTTGGTTTACCGAGAAAGAGAAGCCTGCTTCCGACTTACATGCGATTTTTTTTCTAAGCTTTCCCGGGAAGATTGTACCATTTCTCAGGACTGGAATACTTGGGCGCAATCCGTCTGCAGCCTATTAAGCCGAACCAACCGTTCCTCTTCCGCGGGGGAGGAGGGAGTCATGGGTCCGTGACCGACAGAGAAATTCGGTCGAGCAGCGGCGAGGGGAAAAAGCCGTAGTGACAAGACAAAGTGACGACGACGGAGGAGTCGACTTATTCTTTGGAAAAATCCCCTCTCCCTCCCTCCCTCCGTGCGTGCGTAACTTTGTGCGCGCGTTACCTACCAGCTGTGCCACCATTTTCCCTCCTGTGTAGCGGAATTTTGACGGTCGCGCTTCGGCGGCGACGGGGAAAGAAATGGGAGAAAAAGTGGATCCGTAAGATTTCTTGATATTTATACGTGGATTCTTAGCCATAAACGGGATTTTTTTGTGATGTTAGCTACGTACGATAAAAAAAGAGGGCGTATTGAGTAGTGAACATATTACGAAAACAGCTTCTTTTCCACCTGGAACCATAGGGGCCCTCTTCCTTTTATAATTTTGTTGTTTTCACCTTTTGCCTTCCTCTTCTCCCCTTTCTCTTTCCCTCCCCTCGTCTCTCTCCGATCTGCTTCCGGATCCAATAGCTTGGTTGGTTGTTAGACTTCCTTCCTCTCTCTCCATCCTCCCTTCCGTTTTACACTGTTGGAACACTGGGTCGGATCGAAATTCACCAACGCAGTATATATTTCAACAACTAGGGGAATCGACAGGTGCTGTTTGGCCTACTTGCATAATTCTTTTGCAGAAAATCGGCGAAACTCGAGCCGAGGACGACATGCCACCAAAAGAAGGAGGACGGAAGCCGAATCAGCCGAGCGCGAAGTTCATTGACCAAAGGAGAAGCCAGCAGAGGCAACAATACCAAAACAACGTTGGTGTAAACTCCATAGTCTAATGAAGCTCAACGCCTGCAATTCGATGCCCATTCATCTTGATTTTTTGCAACTATTTTTTGTGCAGAAAAATACCTCTATGACCAAGCTGTTTTTATTTTTCCTACGGCAGGAGAGAAAAGTCGAGGAGAGGAGCGAAAAACACCTGCTCTCTCCGTCAACCGCTAACCAAGCCAGGTGAGGGGAGGTGTCAACACCCTAAACGGGGTTACGATGACAAGGGAAGGGGGAGAAGGACGGGAGGGGGAGGGGGGAAAGAGGGCCAAAAGGAGACTTGGTCAGGTGGTACATTGATCTACGGTAAACGCAGTACTGTAGTGGGATTATCGAGGAAATAAAAGGGGAGGAAAATCCTCCCTTTTCTCAATCAGCACATACCTCCAGTCCACCTCCCGCCGCCCCCGCGCCGGCGGTGAGTCTAGCCCTGGCTTCCTCCTCCTCCTCCTCCTCCGACCTCTGCCTGATGGTCCCTCCGCCCGCCGCCGCCGCTCCTACTCTCGGCGAGTGAACCGGCGTCACCACGTACTTTTTCATGCGGGTCATGATGGACTCACTTCACTAGATTTTATGCGTGTTTATTTCCTCACTGACGATGCACTTCCTGTCGTCTTTCTTCATGACGCCACGAAAAATGCGCCGCGTGCAGCACTACAAAGAGAAGAGGCCTCTTTCATCGATTTCGAACTCTCCCTCTTCTTTTCTTTCCTTTCCTACCTATCCATATTCGCGCGCCTCACCTTCGCTTACCCCAAGAGAAATCGAAGACGCACAGACACACAGGAGAGGCCTCTCTATTGTCCCTGCTCTAGCCTTACTGGCTTTCTATACCTTGAGCGTGCCCCAAAAAAGAGGAACAAATGGGCTGTCTCCCCCTTCCAGGTATTGGGCAAAGGAGGACGGCTCACAATATGAAGTTTCGATATTGCACTTTCCTTTCCTCCTCGAGCCTCGTTTTTTGACTGAGTCACGCGTCTGCCTCCAATGCATGTTGTACGCCTCTCCTTTTTGGCGGTTGTGTGCACATTGCGGCGTTTTTCCCCGCCCGGAGGAAAAAGGGAGCGGCGGCGGGTGATTGTCTTTCCAGTCTGTCTCCCCTTCGCTCGAGACATATATTATTTCCCTTCTCGATGGGCAGCGCTAGCCCGGTAATATCCAGGTGTGACGCCGTCTATATGGAAGGAGAAGCACACGAGGAGTTTACGTTGTTAGATGTGATGTGGAAGGGTAATGGAGTAGTAATTCCGCAATAGAGGATCTCATGCTGGGGAAATTTCATGACGTGAAATTTAAAATTTAAGAAAAATACATCATATCGTTGGATGCTCTTTACTGGTTCATAATGAGTAGGCATGAACCGGAATAACAACATATTTTCATGGTTCCCTCGATTTGGAGCGAAGCATACCGTAAGTATCTACACAAAGGAGCAAGTAAGATATTGGTCGATTCTATTTTTGCTGGATGCCTGCAAGAGACCCAATTTTCTGGCACGTCGCCAAGTGTGCCAAGAAAGCATGCTTCTCTATCCCAGCGGAAAAATATTTCGCCACCAAAAGGGGGAGGAGGAAGGAAGGAAAGAGGCAGCTCATGCATGTTGGAAAGCCGGTCTGAGAAGCAGAAAGCAGCTTGCCTCAGCATCTTTTGGTTCTTAACGTAATTTAAAATCGGGGCCGAAACATGAAGGTAGAGGACGTGAGCGAATCCGAGGTTTCGGAGCTGAAGTCTTGGCTGTTTGACCGCGTTGGCGACTCGAGGGACGTGGTGGTGGACGATCTGCAGGACGAGGAGGCGCCCGCGATGACCAAGAAGGACGAGGAGGAGGGTGTCGTTCAGGGCACGGAGGAGTACAAGTAACATTGTCAAAATTAAAATACCGGTCGTTGAGCCTGTCCGAGAGACAAATAATTTCGCTAGGAAAAACGTGAAGGAAGTACTGCAGAAGGTGACAAAGTTGAAGGAGCGAGGATGCAAGGAGGGCAGGTGGGTAGCAAATTGACAAAAAATATTTCTAAAAAAAACAAAATTGATTTTTTTTGCCTACAGAATGAGCTTAAGCGATAGCAGCAGCAAGGCGATCCACGACGGCGAGAGGAAGTGCTACTTCAAGGGCGAACTTGACTCGGAGGGCCTCCCGCACGGACAGGGGGCCATCGTGTACGAAGACAAGAGCGTTTTCAAGGGCACTTTCGACCATGGGGCGTGGAACAGGTTTTAAGGCTATTACATTTATTTCCACTTATGGAATGAACTTTCTTTTTCCCAGAACTGGATTCGTTTCGACCGAGAAGGAGAAAATCGAGGGCTGCTGGAAGGACGGCCTAATGGAAGGGGAAATGAGGATTGAAGACAAGTGACTACAGCTATTTCGCATCTTTTAATTTGAAAATGCAACTCTTGAAACACCTTTTAGAGGCCTAGGAAGTTGGCTGGAGGGCTACTGGTCCCGGGGTGTCCCGCACGGCTTCCATCGCGAGTTCGGCGCCAAGGACCCCGGCGCCAGGGCGGGCAAGGGCGTGGGGAAGGACGGTCGGCTGGTCCGATTCGTCGGCCGCTGCTTCAGGGGCGTCAGGAGGGGCTTCTGCTGGAAGGGGCTCTTCGGGGGAGGGTTCCTCTGCGGATTCGTCGATGAAGAGGGGAGCTTTTCCGGGAAGGACATCGCCTACATCTACCCAGACTTCAAGACGGTGCTGAGGGGGGAGTTCAAGGATGAAAAGGTGCGGAAGTTAATTATAGCTACCACTTGAGGATATATGAGGAGGAACAATTTAAATTAACTACAAATTTAATTATATGTGCCACCAGCTTGTGGACGGCAAGTTGTGCCTCCTCCTCGGGTGCCGCTTCGAGGGCGGGCTGCCGATTCCTCGCTTCACCAGGCCTCTCCCCAACTCGGCAAACATCTCCTACTCCTTCGAGAACCCCAACAAGACGTCGATCGGTGACAACCCCTCCGTGCAGGACCCCTGGGAGGCGACGAGGGTGGAGGTGCGGACGTCGTCGCTGCGGCAGGGGGGAGAGGGTCTGTTCGCCAAAACGGCGCTGGCAGCGGGAGAGGTAGTCAGCCTTTTCAATGGCGTGCGAATTAAGTAAGGGCTCTCCCGGAGTATTTCGAAACGTCTAAGAAATCAAAAAGAGCTTTGTTCTTCAGGACATCAACATGGTGGTCTGATCATGCCCCACCGTCCGACTACCGCATCCGTCTTAATGCCGATATCGACTTGGACATTCCGCACGACAGAACCTCTTTGAGCCGCTACAGTGCTACGCTCGCCCACAAGGTCAGTCAATTGGTTCTGGATGTATAGTCCAGTGATATTGTGTCTGTAGGATATGGATATGGTATATTTTACGGTTTGTAGCACAGATAAAGTGCAAAAAGAATCACCTGGGAAAGGGAGAGCATTTATCACGCAGAGAGCGAAAAACATGAAATTATGCCACTTGAGGGATCTCAACAAACTAAATGTTCTAAATCATCCTAAATACCGAAACTTAATACAAATTCACGTACTGTATGTGGATGCCATTTTAAGCCTCCTGCCTAATTTCTTTTCGGAGACTGCTTTCTGGAAACCAGCCCATATGTTTTGACTTGTGCCTTTGGCCGTAGAGCCAGTTCCCTTTCTTCTTGTACACCATCACCTTCTCCCCTGCCCGGACGTCCAACGTCGGCTTTAAATGTTGAGGGAGAGGCTTAGAATTGTAGTCAACAAAGACCTTCACCAATGGGGCGGTAGCAGCCGGAGGATTCTCTTTCACAGTGTTTGATGCCATTGTGGTGCTCCTGGCTTGGTTTGTAGCAACAGGGGCTGCTCCTCCACCCATTAAAGTCCTCCTCAAAATCTGATAGATGTACTTTTGGGTGCCTTCCCTGATGGGGAAGTCCACGCCTTCCTCGCCTCTCTCGTTGAACAACGGTTGGAAACAGCCCATAATATCAGCAAAGTTTGAGACTACTCCAATATTATACGGGTTCCGAAAGGGCCTTTGAGTGTCCTCAGCAACATCCGAGAGGAGCTTTTCGATGTAGGTTTGGTTTGTCCAAATACCTTGGGCCTGTGCAAAGACAAGGCTGGCCACACCAGAGCCTACCAGCAGAAGCAAAATCTCTGCAAAGATAAGGATCTTGTAGCCAAGAGGGTCAATGAACTTGGCCACCCTGCCGTGGTCATCATGAAACCGCCACAGGACGACTGAGACAGGGACGATGCCGGCAGCGATGGAGAGGAACGCAAAGAATATGCAGAGCAAGAACATACTGTGGTTGCTGTACCCAACACAGTTGTTGATGAACGGGCAGTGATGGTCCATTCTCTTTATGCAACGGTTGCACCTCCTGCAGTGGTGGCTGCGGGGAGGCTTGTAACCAGCGCACATCTTGCAAAACTCCAGGTGTTGCCTGTCTGCATCGTTGAACGGCTTCCACTGCTGAGGAACGAAACCCGGCTCAGATATCATGCAGGCAAAGAAAAAGTAAAGCGTCATTGCCACAGATGACATGAGGAACATGCAATAGAGCTTGTTGGACTCGCTGAGCTTGGGCGGAAAGGCGTGGAGAGCACAATAAAAAGAGCAGGTCGTGAGGAATGCAATTATCAGGAGTGTTATAAATGGCCAATGCTGCGACATTTTCACCATTTTGACAAATTAATTTCAGATGCCTAAACCAAGTGTTACCCAACTTTTTAAAAAATAAAAGTTCAAGTTTAAATTCAGTTTTGAATTGTTAAATGTCAAAAATATGATGTCGAATGAAATTTGGGAAACACCGAAACAGACGTCTCAGACGACTTGATTTCATTGAAAAGGAGCGCTCACTCACTTCCTTAAAGCGGTCTCTAATAATCCAGCCAAGATCAGGCTGCTCAGGCATCTAAATCATCGAGGAAATAACGGCCGCTCTCCTCAGATTTCTTCGCACTTTTTAGGGGGAGCTTCTTGCATGGAGTAGTAGTTCTCATTCCGAAAGTTGCGAAGAATTTTGTTGTGGAAGTACAAGTGAGCTGTGCTAGCCGTGCAGAGAGGAAAATATGATCCAATGATAAAAATGAACAAGGCAGAATGGAAGAGAAGGAGGAAGAAGAGCCTCCAGAAAAGAAAGGTCACGTTCTTCTTGCTCACTCTGCTCTTTGCAATTGCACCAGGGCAAAAATTGGAGCTACATGATGGGGGTACGCGTCCGCTTACGACACTATCTTCCCCGAGTTGACTCTTTTTACTCATTTTTGCACAACAGTAATCAAAAGACAAGCGGGAAAGGCGCCCGAAGTAATTCGGGTTAGAAACGGCGACATCGCCAACCGCCATTCGGAGGAGTCTTCGTTCAGGGAGACTCCCGTTAAACACGTCGGTACATCTCGTGACGGAGCGGACTCCCTCCACCACCACTTTATAATGGGAGGAGGGCCGCAGCTTGGCAAAAATGCGAAGGTAAAGAAAGATACAGTCCTGAAAGCAGAGAAAGCTTATTTCCCAATGAAAGGCCAGTCCACCTCCCCAATCTGCCAACGAGGGGCTGAACCGAATCCTGGAGCGCCTGGACAGTGCTGACGACGACACCCTGAACGACTTCCTGGACTGGGACAAGGAGTACAGTGACCTCCTGTCGGAGCTCGACAGCATCGACCTGACTAGTCTGGATGGAGTCATCGGAGTGGGGAGGAGGGGGCGGGGCGGAGCAGGCATCGACTTTGGAACGAGGCGCCAGCAAGAGACGCACCACCATCATTACCACTTGTTTGCCATTGGTGGCGGAGGATCCGCTCCAAAAATTAAAGGGTTCGTATCGGAGGAGCGAGGGGAGGCTCGGGTCCACTTGACGGAGGAGGCGGAGGGCGGAGAGACCAAAACCCGGCAGTTCACCTTCAGATTTGCTGATGACGTTCCCGGCGGCGGCGGCGGCACTCATCTGCACCACCTGCATATTCACTCTGCTGGGATGGACACCAAGAATTTGGCATCATTGCCGACTGCCAATCTTTTAACAACTACAGTAAGTACAGAAACATCTACAACTACTTCTGCAAGGACTACTACCACCAACACCGAAGTAACAAAAAGGCCAACGCATAGCGACAACAGCCATATCTCAGTGGAAAATATTGTGCTGGAGCCTACAAATGCAACAAAGTCCGAAGATCTGGTGCTGGTCTTGGAGAGACCAACATTGGCAAGAGAAAGACTCTCCTCCCAAGATTCTTTCAGGGTGACAAGAAGACCAGAGGAGATGCTGTCGCCGCGAGGGACTTTCACAGCAGCACCAACATCCATCCAGGCAACACCTTCGGCAACCAAATCCCCTGCATCCACCACTATGATAATCACGAACACACCAGCAGGGACTTCCTCATCTAAAAATCCTACGGAAGATAAAAACAACAATACCTTCTCAACCAGGAGGCCAAGTCTAATTCCACCTGATGTCAGAGGATGGACAGCTCAAGTTAATCCAACTTTTGGAGGCGAAGAGGCGGGGGGAATCGGAAACCAATCCGAGAGTACTACGCACCCAACAGGTGAATAAGAAGCGGGAACTTTTGCTAGGTCAATTTTATTGCGTAGGTCGATCAACGGTATGACAGTTTCCTCGCAGAAGCCACAGTTTCTCCTCAGAGAGAAGGTTCAAACGCCACAGCCAGAAGATCAGAGCCAGCAGCAGGGCAAATCCCTTCTACAAGTAAGATTCATTTGAAGAAAGCATAATAAGGTAGAAATAATTTGTGGAATTCCGTTGACAGGATCGGCATTTTTCGTCGGCGGCACGAATGCAAGCGGAGCAGGAGTGAGAAGCATCGACAAAGTCAGCGAATTGGGATCATGCCGGACGCCCCTGGAGATCCCGGAGCCGAGGAAGGAGCACTCCGCCGTCCGGGCGGGAAGGTTCCTGGTGATCTGCGGAGGATTGGTGGAGATGGATAATTCCACTTTGTCAGACAGCAGCAACAACAGCAACAGCACGGCTCCGGAGACGGACAAGTTCCTGGATTCCAGGCGGTGGAGGATGACGGACAGCTGCCACCTGCTGGACCCTTCTACCGGGCAGTGGTACCAGATGCCGCCCGTCCCTGTGCCGGTGGCGGGGGCGGCGGCGGTCTCTGTAGGGAGAAAGATATTCCTCATCGGGGGGAGGACCGAGGAGGAGGGGCCTTCAGACAGGGTCTTTGTCTACGACCAGGTTGAACGGGGGATTTTTTATGGTGTTGCAACTACTAGGAAATTATTTAATGTTTTGGATGGGTGTAGGGAAAGACGATGTGGACAGAGGGGCTGGGCCTGTCCACGCCTCGCTACGCCCCCTGCGCTGTCAGTGCAAACGGGGTCATCGTCGTTACCGGTGGGATGAACTCAGACCTGACTGAGGCGAACAGCAGTGTCCACTATCTGAACTCCTCCGAGATGTTCGACACTAACGGAAAAGGAGGATCGGGATGGACCGCTCTTCCATCCATGGATGTGGGGAGAGGTCGGCACGGTTGCGCGGTCGTGGAGGGGGGAGGGTTGATGGTGGTCGGGGGGAGCGGGAGGAGCAGGGAAGCGGAGAGGTCGGTCGAATTTCTATCCTTCGGGGAATCGGTGCAGGGTTGGAGGAGGATGCCAAACATGAATGTTTCAAGGTGTGGAACAGGACAGGGGTTTTTTTAAAAAAAAAACCTTGTTGTCCAGCAATTGTTTTTAGGTGTTGCTGGCCCTCCTTGGGCACAGTGGGCCAGAGCCTGACGGTGTTGGGAGGGGATTGGGAAGAAGGGCCCTCCGTACCCACTGAACCGTCTTCGGCGGAGGTGCTGAGGGGAGCTGAAGAGGGATGGGAGAGGGCGCCGGAATCTTGGATCTTGCCAGGGGGAGGGAGGAAAGGAAGCGTGGCCGTTTTCGGGAGAGCAAAGAAAACTGGATGCTGAAGAGGAGACACACGTTAATTTAAACGGAGGATCTATTTCGTATTTTCTTTTTTCATTGCAATTCAAGAACTTTAAAACACTGACATTTGTGCTACTTCTTCCATCAAAATTTCTCGACTTGAGAAAAAGATTAGGTGCATAAATATGCATACTTCACACTTTTCTTTTCCGAAGTATCTATTTAGTCTTTCCAGTCAACGGTCTCTCCTTGTCTGCCTTCAGGGCCCCCAAGCACTGAAGAAGAAAAAAATAAGTTATCATTAGATGATATTAGGTGACATGAAAGCTCACCTCCTCCTTGGTGGGCGCTGTTCTGTTCGCCTTCGACTCTACCCAGAATGTGGTCATCTCCCCCTTGCCCTTCACGTTGATCTTCCCCCTCTCCTTAGTCACGAAGGACGGAGGGAGGAGGTCCTTCGTTGAACTGAAGGAGGAGGGTTGTTGAACTTAAGTTATTTTTACACTTTTTCGTATGTGTCACCTGGATATGTGTATCTTCTGCTCCTCCCCGAATGACATCATCCTGGAGGAGGTGTTCATGGCGTCCCCGAAGAGGCAGTACCTTGGCATCTTGTTTCCCACGATGCCCGCCACGACCATCCCGCTGTGGCTGCCTAGGCGAATGCGGACGTGGTCTCCCTCGCCCTCCTCCTTCTCCGGGCGAGGGTCGGGCACGAAGGTGACGGCGTCGCGCATGTCCAGGGCCATGTCCATTATCTTCTCCGCGTGGTTAGTCACCTAGAGCAACAAATTATCGTAATTGTTCTCTATTCAATACAACTAAATATTTGCCCTGTCCGGCGCTCCAGACACCCCCACGAATGAATCCTTGACGGTCTCCACCTTGTAGACCCCGTTCTTGTCTGAGAGGTAGTCGAAGATGCCGAAGACTGAGTTGAGCATCTCCACGATCTTCATCCCGTCGCACTTGGCGCAGATGTCGAGGAACCCTGGGACGTCGTTGAAGACAATGGTGACCTGCTCGAAGACCTCGCAGGTCTCCACCGGGTTGGCGCCGGACTTGACCTTCTCAGCAACGGACTTGGGGATCATCTGAGAGAGGAGCTCGTCCGAGCGCTTCATCTCCTCGTCCAGCCTCTTCATCGACTCCTCCATCTCCTTGGTCTTGGTCATCTCAGCGTCCAGGGCCTCCTTCAGCTCGTTGGATTGCTGAGAACCTGAGAAAGGGGGAAAAAAGAATCCCTTGAAAAGCTCTCAAATGGACCTTTTTTGGCGTTTTTACTGGCCAGCAGCAGGTCCCTGGAGAAGTCGTGCATGGACAGGTCGTTGATGAAGAGCCCTGAGAAGGCGAGGGTGTCCAGGTCCGGCAGATTGGGCGAGCAGAGGAACATGATGACGTTCCACTCGGCCATGAACATCATCTGCCCCTTGAGGTGGATGCTCCTGTCGTCTGAGTCGTCCCCCAGGGCGATGGGGGCGTCCTCCTGCTCCTCCTCTCCCTCGCCCCTCTCGGCAGTGCCGTGCCCCTTCAGGAGGACGTCGATGGGCTCCACCGACATGACCTCGAAGATGTTGTTGGAGCGGGTGAGGACGGCGTCGAAGCGGAACTCCACCAGCGGGCGCACTAGGTCGAAGAACTCGTGCATCTTCTGCCCGGGCAGCTTGGGCAGGATCTGGGCCAGGGAGCGCCCGATGGTCTGGATGACCATGTCCTCGCCGTAGACGATGATAAAGGGGAAGATCTCGAAGAGGATGGAGGAGGAGACGGCGGGGAGGCGCGCCTCCTCGCGCACAAGGGCAGAGTTGCGCAAGTTGGCCGGCTTGTTGTCGAACGTCAGCTTGGATACGTAATGGGAGAATAAAAAACGTTGAATTTTCTGGTTCAAATGGTCGCCACCGCCACAGTGTCTCTTTTTGTTTCAATTGACATTTGTTTGCTCTTGACCATGTCATAGCTGCTGCAATTGCAATTTTTGTTGCTGCTATTGCTCTTGATGTTGTTGCTGCTGGTACAACTGCTGCTGCTACTACTGCTACTAATATTGTTGGTATTTTCTTGTTGTTGTTGCTGTTGCTGTTGTTGTTGTTGCTGCTGTTTTTGCTGTAACAGCTATAGCTACAGCTATACCTGTTACTGCCATTGCTGCTACAATTGCCGTTGTTGCTGCTGACAATGATTGCTTTTCTTTTTTTTGCGCATTCGCCGTCCTCACATTGATGCTGACGTGGATGGTGTCAAACTTGACCTCCTGATCGGCCACCTCAATCTTCATATCCAACTTGTAGAAAGTCTCGGCGACAGACCTGCGGTGATATCTATTACTGTTTTTATCATTGACGTGAAATGATCGAAACCGTGCCTGAGTTGCCCTATGGTGTAGTGCACGAACCCCCTCCTCTTGCTCCTGTAGTGCAGGACGAGCCCGTTCTCAGTCTCGTTGTCGCAGAAGTACGACGGTGCCCTCAGCCTCGGGTAGGAGAACCTGAGGTACTCGTGCAGGTTGTCCAGACCGTTGAGGAAGTCCCTGAGCTGCCTGCCGAGGAGAGCCAGGACGTCGCCGTACCCGAACTGGTCCAGGAAGTTGACGAAGTGGTAGCCCATGCCCTCGAAAAACTCAGAGTCGTTGCACCCCAGGAACTGGAAAGCCTTCTTGGACAAGCGGGCCATCAGTTGCTCGGGGTATACCTGAGACGGAAAATATTTTTCATTCAATTCCCGCTTTCAAATAATATTTTTTTACGGTGTGGACGGAGAATGTTGGCGAGTCGATGTTGGCGAGCCTCCTGACCTGGTCCCAGGAGTCCTCGCCATACTTGTGCTTGAGGTAGGCGGCAAAGTTCTCAAGGATCAGTCCGTACATGGCGGAGGAGATTAAGGGAATGAGAAATGGGAGTCGTTTCATGAACGCCGAGAAATATCGGAGAGGGAGGAGAGGGAGACCACGAGAAAATTCAATTGGACATGAAGGATGGAGCTAAATGTACCTAGAGAGGAAATTGCTTTTCCGATATGCTTCCCCTCTTCTAAGAGGAATCAGCTCGACATCATAGTAACCCGAAGTTGAGTCATATTTTTTCCCTTCGAAATATTTTGGCTAATGAACAGTTTTTCATGCAAATAGAAAACATCTTTTGCTACTTCCAGGCCAACCACTCCAACGTTCCCAACGCTGAGTGGGCCCTTGTTGAGCACCCTCGCTTCGGCCTCATCCGCGGTTTGCGCGCTCAGAGGGAGATCAAAGAGGGAGAGGAGGTGCTCGTCAACTACCACATGAACCTCGCCGATGCCCCAAGGTGGTACAGGCAGGTCTGGCTCGGCCACCAGAGGCACTTCAAGAAGCTATCGGACGAGGCCATCGCAAGGTAAGGAATTCGCCCAAGAAATTCCCAAGACACTGCTATTTTCTACCCTTTCCAGGGTTCTCGCTCGCTACGCCGACAACACCGCCAAGAAGGTGGACGTTTCCCTTGACCTTGACGAGGACGACCGCGGCGAGGGATTCACGGTGCCTGATCCGGTGGGGGTGGCGGGGCTGGAGGAGGTGCCGGAGGAGGAGGGGGAGGAGGGGGAGGAGCCCACGGGGGAGGCGCTGCAGAGGATGAGGGAGCAGGCGGCGGAGCTCATCAACGGAAAGTGAAAAGGAATGTTTACTCGTTTTGCTTGAATGAAATCATTTGTACACATCGGTCAAGTTGGTAAATAAACTCCCCCCGGATATTTGGAACAAATTCAATTTTCCCATAAAATTATTAGGCAACACGGTTGCTCCGCGACAGCCGAGGAACCTGAAAACTTCTTTAGAATTAGTCGCTTGAAAAATTTGAAAAAAGGGAGGAGAGAGGGAAATAAAGTGACAGCGCATCCGTTGCCGACGAAGATCGGACAAGGTTGGGTTGCTCTGCAGAAAGAAAGTACTGTGCCCACTTGGGCCACGAAAGAGAAAAACGACGAGGGGGAGAAAAAGAAGCGGTTACGGAGTCTCGTCTCGTCGCCTCCCAGATTTCTCTTCGTCCCGTCCCCCTCCTCTTTCTCTTGGCAAGATTTTTCCAGGTGGCGAAGGAGGGACGGAGAAAAAAAGTGAAAGCATAAATACGGGAGTCGATCTTACGTACGAGTGAGTCGTTTAGGAGGCTCAGAGGAGGAGGAGGAGGAGGAGGAGGAGGCTGTGATCAAATTCGAGGCAAGGGAAGAAAGGTCGGACGTCAAAAAGGGAAGCGCTGGCTTTTTTGTTTACTTCGAAAGCCGGGGGGGGGGGACTGTGGAGTCTGAAGGAAGATTATTAGTCAGTGGATCTTTATCTTGCGAAGGAGTGGGCTTGAAAAACATATCATGGAGAGTCCTTCCAGAGCAATCCGCCGCTGGCTGTCCGCTGTCTTGAGCCCAGAGGCCGTCAGGCGGTTGCAAGACCAAAGGCAGGAGTGGTTTGACAAGACGTTCGACACAAGGAAACACAAAAAAATATTGGAGGAAGTATTCGCGGGAAAGGAATTTTTGAATGTGAGCAACGAAGGAAAAGGAAGTGTGGAGATGGACGGAGTCGAGGTAGAAGGATATTTCCACGGGGGCGAGTTGGTGGGGAACGTATCCGTTACGAGATGGGAAAGCAAAAAGGATCACACTACACCCGAAGAGAATCAGTCGTCAAAGGCAGTTGAGTTGTGCTTCTGCAAGAAGGGATCAAGGCACGGATTCTCCACGACCTTGAGGAGGGAGTCAAATTCTCATCTTGAAACTGTCGCATTCGGCGCCTACTCAAACGGTGACAGAGAAGGGTTCTGGTGGGACCACTCGGAAGGGGGAGGATACCTCGTCAGATATTTCCCACACCCGGGCGCGAAGAGAAAAGCCACCAGAGGAGTTTTTCTTTACCCTGACCTGGAGACTGCGGTGGCGGGAGAGTGGACCATGGACCCTGCGGCGGAGGATGCCCGTTTATCGGAAGGGGCGGAGGCGAGAGTGGTGGGGTTAGGAGCGGAGAGGGGGGTGCCATTCCCAGTGCTGAAGGTGGAAGGAAGCGGCGGGAAAATGCTGTCTTTCGAAGGAGGAGGCGGGCAATGTCTGTCCTTGCAACCGGTTCGGCCTGACCCCTACGAGACGGTCTGGGTTGAGGTTCGCCCGTCTGAGCAGGGGGAGGAAGGAGAGGCAGGGGAGGGCCTATTCTGCAGGAGGGCGCTGGAGGAGGGGCAGGTGGCGGCGTACTTTCACGGAGTCAGGAAGAAGAAAAAGACGAAAGGTACTGGAGAGGAGGAGATTCCCAGCAGGGACTATTCCATCTCGTTCGGGAAGGAGGAGATGCTGGATATACCGGCAGAGTGCAGAAGAACGGATAAATACTGCGCCACCCTAGGTCATAAGGTACGTGGGGAAGACATAATTTCTTATGGTGATAGTCTTATCCTTATTTCCCCTCTTAATTAGGTTTGCCACTCGTTCTCCCCCAGCGCCCGCTACTCCTACGCCGTCCACCCCCGCTTCGGCCTGGTCCGCTCCGTCGCCGCCCTCCGCCCAATACAAAGCGGCCAAGAGATCACCTGCGACTACAGGTATTCCCTCGACCGGTCGCCGCCAGGGTGGTACTTAGACTGCCTGAGGAGGCACCTGGCGGCCATGGGGGTAGAGGAGGAGAAGATCGAGGAGGTCCTTTCCAGGGGCAGGGGGAAGGGAAAGTATTAAATGTCCTTCGTCTATATCTGAAATGTGATGTGAAGTATTTGGAGGTTATCTATTCATTGTGTGTACGAAGGCTGTGTATACACGTACGTACGTGGAAAAGATTGAGGGTCAGGTTGAGGAAACTGTGGCGAAAAAAAAGTGAAAAGTAATATAGCGTTCTTGTTCCCCGTTTTTTGCTCAGTCACCCTTTAATGGCCAAATAAAACAAGTTTTCGATCCTCTCCAGAGCCTCCGCTAAATGGCAGGCGACGATACAATATATTTTATCCTCGTCAACTTGAAACAAACTTGCTGCGGTGGAAAAAAATTGATAAATAATACATTTCACAGGAAACTTTTCTATACTGCAACAAAAACCTCGAGAAATAGCGGTATTTTTTATAAGTGCGTCTCGTACAATCATCAAATTGTGGGGGTTTGCTGTCCGATGTGGAAGGGAAGAGGAAAAGAAGGCGAGCGTGCGGCGGAATGCGTACTTTTTTTCACGCATGCACGGAACATACGAATTCCCTTCTTCCCCTTCCCTCACTACGAAAATGTGCTGCTTAAGTGCGTACACCTGCGTATAGGTAGGGAACAAAGGCAAAAAGAACACAACTTCTCGTCTGCGCTGGATGAATGAGTTGGCTAGGTGGGGTCGGCGGTCGGCGGTCGAGGCGGAGCCAGCAAAACCGCTTACTTTGTACGATCGCGCCGAATCTCATAAATAAAGCAGTTGCTGCGGCGGAACTCTCCCTGGCAGTTCTTTCCCCCTTTCTTTATTTTCTAAACCTACGAAAAAGAGCAAATCTGGTTTTTGCGAAATCTCCGTGTGTTGCTGTGCGCCGCAAGATTCGCGCGCGTTCTGGAAGGAATTTCATAAAGATTGTTGTACTGGTAATTACAACGTTGTGAAATTCCTTACCCTTCTGTAAAAAAACCACGTCATTGTGATTGTTGTGATTACAACAAGAAATGTGTTTTGTTATAAAAGTTTGAATTTTCTTAATTTATAAAAATTAAAAAGAGGGTAGGCTTTGAGGATATTAAAAATTTCACAACAAAACAGACATTTCTCATTGTAATTGAAACGTTGTAATTCCAACGGGAGAAAATCACTATGGTGTGAATTTTGTTCACAACATGGTCAAGGAATTTCACAACGTTGTAATATAACTATCTTTATGAAATTTGTTCCTTGGGGCTTTAGCCAAGGTGCCGCGAAAATTAAAATTGAACAGGTGGAGTTTGAGCAGAAGGAAATTACTGAGATCGGATCAGTCCCCTTTCGGCCGGAAACCGACGACGAGGTTCGAGAAAAAAGTTTTCTGGTGAGCTCGGAGTTAGTCCGTTGCACTTATTATTGCATGGCCAAGCAGGTTGACCTCAGCGCACGATCGATTGATGCCAGAAAAATCTTGTTTCAAAATATGGGACACATGCTGGTTTTCCTATAGTTAGAAATAACGCATTTCCCCCTTAAAACTAATACTTTTGCAACAGACAATGCAGACACAGCATCGTAACATGACATTTCGATGGCTTACTCTTTTGAATCGATTGAAGTCCGCCCCCGTTTTATCCTAATTCGGTCTAGAGGACTTCTACCACACTTTGGCCTTGTATGTTGCAAATGGTAAGACCTGCTCAAAAAATTCGAAGCCAATGCTTTCTCTCCAAAGTAGGGCATTGCTGCAATAAATTGTGGGAAACAAGGGAAAATTTCTTCACTAAATTAAGCGACCTCCGACCCCCGAGGGAAAATGGCGAGAAAGCCATGTGGTTAGTTCGAGGCGGCGCCTTTTCTATAGTAGCCGTATGTCCTAGTTTCGTCAAGGCCGGCTCTCCTTTCTCTTTTCATACCTGTGTTTTGGGAAATTCTCGGCCGGAGGATATTCTCAGGACGGGATAGAGAGCCCGCGAGTATTCCGGCTAGTTTGAGATCGAGCGGGTGAGCCAAAAAGAGTCGTCCAAAAAATTCGCCGACGCCCTCTGAGCAGCTTATTTTTTGACAACTTTTTTTTGGAAAACGGATCTTCGATATTGTTGGAAAACGGATTTGCCGATATTCGTTGAAATATAAACGAGATTAAAAAGGACATCGCCACATTCCATTTGTTCAGGGCCTCACCCTTCTCATTCTCGCGCAGTAGGCCGCCGCATAGAAACCACCAACCATGTGGACCAGAGCCTTGGCCCTCGCCCTCGCCTCAATGGCCGCCGTCTCCTCCGCGGAGAAGACGCTGGTAGGAGACCTGAGCGAGCTGCAGTACGAGGTCAGCGGCAAGGTCTTCATCCTAGACGACACCAGGATCATGATTGAGGACTTCAACTACAACGGAAAGGTGAGAAGAACAATCAGTTGATAGGAAACATGGGGTGGTATATGAAAAATTATTTCATGTCAGGGCCCAGATGCCTTCTTCTATGTGGGCAAATCTGGCTCACCAAGCAAGACTGGCTACCGTGTGCCCTACCCAAAGGGGGACAATGATGACACCGTGCTCCCAAAGTTCACCAAGCAGGATGTCACCATAGAACTGCAGAATGGATGGAAGACATCGGAACTCAAGTGAGTAGCTTTTCCTCCCCTTTCTTGTAATAAATGTATATTTTAGTTTGTTCTCCTGAGGTGGCTCTCTGTATGGTGCCGCCAATTTGAAGTAAACTTTGGTGATGTCACCTTCCCTGATCCTCCCCCAAAACCAACACTAGTGGGGAGTCTGAGTGAACTGCAGTATGAAGTCAGTGGAAAGGTCTACATCATTGATGAAACAAAGATTCTGATTGAGGACTTTAACTACAATGGCAAGGTGGGAATACAATCTGCTAGCCAAAAAAGGTGCAGAAGTATACTGGTAGTATTTCAAACTTTGGTAGGGCCCTGATGCTTTTTTCTACGTGGGCAAATCTGGCTCCCCAAGCAAGACTGGCTACCGTGTACCTTACCCAAAAGGGGACACCAAGGACACTGTGCTGCCGAAGTTCACTAAGCAAGACGTCACCATAGAGCTGCAGAATGGATGGAAGACTTCAGAAGTCAAGTGAGGAAGCAGCTTTGGCTTTTTTCCAATATTCATGATAATTTTTCTCTTGAGGTGGCTCTCTGTGTGGTGCCGTCAATTTGAAGTCAACTTTGGCGACGTCTCCTTCATTGACCCTCCCAACCCTGCCCCTACCCCTGCACCCCCTCCCAACTCTAACCCTGCCCCCTCAACTGCCAAAAAGACACTTGTGGGAAGCCTCAGTGAGCTGCAGTATGAAGTCAGTGGAAAGGTCTACATCCTTGATGACAAGAAGATTCTGATTGAGGACTTCAACTACAACGGCAAGGTGGTGCTGAGGATAGGATATTGTTAGCTTTGTCAATATGTGTAAAGTCTTTTTTGCAATCCAGGGCCCTGATGCATTCTTTTATGTGGGCAAGTCTGGAGAGCCGAGCAAGGATGGATACCTTGTTCCTTACCCCAAGGGAGATACTACCGGTGCCATTTTGCAAAAGTTCACAAAAGAGGATGTTACTATTGAGCTTCAGAATGGGTGGAAGACGTCGGACCTCAAGTAATTTCAAGGAGGCCTCGTTTGAAGCTTGGATGAAAAATGCTATTTATATTTATTTTTCAGGTGGCTGTCGGTGTGGTGCCGCAAGTTCGAGATCAACTTTGGCAGCGTCATGTTTTGCAAAGACGACCTCCCCTGCGGCGGCGCCCCTGCCCCGGCTGGGTCCTCCCTCGCCCTCCTCCTCCTGCTCCCGGCCGCCGCCATCGCCTTGGCGATGCTGTGAAGCGAGGGAAGGGGTCTTTCGATCATCTAAGAGAAGAACGAAGAATCAAACGGTCCGAATGGAATCGTACAAAGAGATGCTTGATTGTGATAGAAATGTGTCTTTGTGTTTGATGCCAGTCGCCCGCTCATGCCGCAGTTTAAATTTAAATTAAATTTTGGTTTCTTGACGCTCAGACAGACGATCGCATTATATTAATAAAGCTACGGACGGAGATCGTTTCGGCTCGGATCGTCTCTTGATCTCTGCGGTGGTTTACTTTGTCCAAACAATTCTGGGTTCAAAGCATAGGTTGGTAGTTCAACCAGCAGTCTATTTGAAGCTCTCCTCCAAAAAACTACCCTTTTCCATAACCCGGTTGCTATGCGCGCAAAGTTATGTGGCCGTCACGTTCCTTCTGCCCAACTATTACTACTACATAAAATGAAATAGCTCCTCTCTAATTCTGTCATGGAGCTGGGCAGACGGCGACGGCCTAAACAGGTATGGACAATGTGCTTGCGGCGGCGGCGGCGGCAATCGTACAAAATTTCCCCCCGTCCAGTTTGCCCGTGTGTATGCCGGCTTTTTGGTCCAGAAAATACGTTCGCCGTGTGGCAAAAAGTGTTGCAGCAAAACTTGAATATATCTTAGGGGGAGGACAATAAATAGAGTCTCTTTATTAAGTCCTTATAGTACACCGATGAATGACCGAATACGTCCGTAAGAAAAAGTGGCCGAAATATTGCTACAACAATGTAGGGGCGGGCTAAGTAAGATGGGTTCGAGTCTATTATAGGTAGTCGTACAACAGTCGGTATAAAAGTTTCTCGTTCGATAGGTTGGTCCTACGCTTCTTTTTCTAAAACAACATGAGAAACCATCTCCGCGTGCCAGTAACACAACATTCACCCGTTCTTGACGTTTCAAGCATCCGACATTCAATGATTTATACCTTCTCTAAGAGCCCTCTTCCAGTTCTTCTTCTAAATTAGATGGGTATTCTCTTTTCTTTTCTACCTAATTTCTCGCAAGAGAGAACGAAAGAGTTTTGTCGTTATCACTTCTGGCTTTCACCTTAAATTGGAGCCTTTTCTCAGTTAGGTCGTTGTTGCCGTCTTAATTCTTCAGCCGCCGCATTTGCACACATTGAGTCGGAATAAAAAAAGTTAGATCCTTGATTCACAGAGAGAATATCTGGACGGATATGAGCAATCCATAATAATAGCTTGTTCTCTTTGACACTACACTTGAAAGTCTTCCTTCCACCACCAATTCTTCGATACTTTTTTCCACTTTTCGTTTTAGCTCGAATGGAAGCCCTTGCGACTTTTTGAAGTTGCCCTACTATGCTGTCCCAAAATCAGAAGTTCAGAACTTTAGCTTTACGCTCTCCAGCGTCATCAGCTCCACCTGTAGGTCCGACAGGTCCGTCCTCAGCTCTCTCGTCCTCTTCTTTGCCTTCTTCCTCCCCGCCTTCTTCCTCCCCACTTCCTCCTCCTCCTCTTCCACCCCCGTCAGCAGCGTCCGCGTCGCTTTCTTCACCTTAAGGTCCGAGAAGGCGATCCCTCCCGGAACGGCGCTGGTGTTGTTTGCATGTCGCCGGCAGGAGGGCACCGGGTTGAGAGCGCAGTCAGAGCCCTGCGAGTGCAGGATGAGGAGGGCCTCGTCTCCGGGCGCCTCGTCCGGGCGCGCAGGGTCGCTCAGGGTGCGCAGGTTCAGCAGGTGCATGTCGCAGGGAAAGTCCGAATCGGAGCCGAACATTTGCCGCCTATGAAAAACAGCGTGATAATTATTTGAAGAAAAAAAACCGTGCGACAAGCAGAAGGGCAAAAATAGGAAATTTGTTTTTCTCACCGCGGCATGAAGTCCCTTGGACTTGATCCGGTGTACTGTACCACCGGGCTGTTTAACCTTCTGCTGAGCGCTGCCGCCGCCTGAGAGGGTAGACTCAGCACTTCCTCTCCTGGATGTCTGTCGGCAGGGTCCCTGGGCTCGTATAGCAACCAGTACCTGTGCTTAGTCTGCCTGTTGTCCAATACCCCCTCTCCCATCCCCCTCGAGTCGTCGAAGGAGGACCGCCTGTCCACCATCACCTCCAGCCATCCTCGCTCCCAGGCCGCCGCCCCCATCCCGTGGTCCACCACCAGCGTCAGGCGGGCATCCTGGTCTTCAAGATAAGTCATGGTGCTGACGGGGAAGTAGTTCCCTTCGATGTTGACCTGGCGGACGAGGCGGCGCCGCTGCATCTGGAAGCCGTTCATGTCGGTGTAGAACTCTGGTCGGTCGCGGTCGGCGCCGTTCTTGATGCCGGTGTTGAAGCGCATGAAGAGGTCCACGTCGTTGTGGTTCTCGGCGCCGCCGAAGTCGAAGTCGTTCTCCATATAGATGCCGCGGTTCAGCAGACCGTCGCTACATAAATTTAGAACATTTTTAGTTCCACAAAGAATATTCTTTTCATTCAAAATAAGAAAAAAAACATGTCGCTTTAGCAGCAGCCATACCAATAGCAACAACAATAACAACAGCAATATCCAAAGTAGTAGCAACAACAACAACAACAACAGCAGCAGCAGCAGCAGCACCAATAGCAGCAACAAAAACAAAAACAAGATCAGCAGCAGCAATATAAATAGCAGTAGCCGGTACAACAGGAGGTACAGCTACAGCAACAACAAAAAGAGCAGCAGCAACAGCAGCAGAAAAAAAAGCAGCAGCTATAGACAACAACGACAACACCAATAGCAAGAGCAAATGCTACAGTTACAATATATCTGCAATACCAAGAAAGAAAAAAGCAACAAGCAACAAGCAAAAACAAAAATCATGCAAAAATAGCACTTACTTTGAGTGGTAGAGTCTGACGGTGTGCGAGAACGTTCCCGGCTCCTGCTTGGACTGCCCCGACTCGAAAAGCAGCGTCACCTCCGAGAATACTGGCCCGCTGGTGATGACGCACTCCCTGAGGTCGTCCGGCCCGAACACGGCCACCTTGTCCTCCCCCCGCGGGTCGGTCTTGAAGAGGTATGCCCCCGACTGGAACTGCGCCGTAGGGTAGGCGGCGAACTCCAGCCCGAGCTCCTCCGTCCTCCCGCTCCTCTTGTGGGTGACAGAGCGGAGGAGGTGGGTGGCCTCGTCGAAGAGCAGCACCAGCTCTGCGTTCTCCAGCTGCGCGGCGCCCTCCGGCTTGCGCGAAAGGGAGAAGAGGCCGCGCGGGTTGGGGTTCTCCGGGCAGCCGAGGCAGTACACCTTGGTGCGCTCGCTCCTCTCCGCCTCGCGCTTCTCGCACCGGGACACCACGATGCGATTGATGGAGAGCGGGGGCAGCTCGGCCACGAAGGAGACCTCCAGGAAGGACACGTCCAGGCGGTACGATCCCCCGCCTTGGCCCACTCCGTGTGCGGCAGTGTTCCAGGTTGGATTGACCTGCACCTCCATCTCGTTTCCCTCCGCGTCCCTTGCGCAGATGTCCCCCAGCCCGCCCGAGCCGGCCTCCACAAAGACGGATATGACCTCTCGGGCGGGTTCGGCAAGAGGGTTGAACACGAGGACGGCCGAGCCGTCGACGGCGGTGGAGGAGGGGGAGTTGAGCGGGAGGCGGAGCGGGAGCGGCGAAGGGGGCACCTGGTACGCCGCCCTGTCGAAATCGTTGAAGACGGTGGCTTTGGAGTTGGCGGCCTTCTGCTGCTGCTGCATGAGGTGCTGTATGGCGGTCCGCTGCACCTTCCTGGCCGTCCCCGTCGCCTCCCACAGCTTGAGGGCGTAGTCGTGCATGACGGCCTGCTTGGAGGTGCCAGTGATGGCGTCGTGGTGCTGGAAGAGGGCCAGGTGGCGGCGGGCGCGCACCAGCGCTGGGTAGAGGGAGCGGAGGGCAGAGGACACCTGCTGATCTCCCTTTTGGCGAGACCATTGGTAACACCAGGTGAACAGGATCTCGGCCGAGCGGAGGTGAGCGGACACCTCCCGCACCATCTTCTTCATGAACGGGCGGGTGGTGTAATAGCTGCAAAATGATACGCATACGATATGATCTCCTTTCCTTTCGATTGACAATGAACGTAATTCTTTCTTACCCGCTCCAGTACGCCGGCCTACCCTCGCTGAAAATGTCGCTGTAGACGAAGAAGTCCCCGTTGAGGGTGCCGAAGGAGGAGGTCCTCCGCCGCACCTCCTCGAAGTAGTCTGTGAGCGTGCCGAAGGAGACCTGTGCGCCGTCGTACTCGTCCGACTGGTTGATGAAGTCCATCAGCATCTTGTAGTTGGAGTACTGCTGGTCAAACTCGACCTCGTTGTTGTACGTGAAGTCGTCGCCCAGGGGGACCAGAACAACGTTGTGCGGAACCAGAGAACCAGTCTGAATATTACACAAGAATGTACCGTTTTGTGAACGAGGCTGGGAGTCCAGAGACTTTTGCTAATAAAAATAGTCGGGTTCGTACCTTTCCGTACTGTTCTAGCAGCAGCTCTGCCCTCTCCTTGACGTTTCCAGCGTGGATGGGTGTGTACCTGGCGGTGTACTCGCTGTAGTCTCCCTGCACCCGCTTGAAGTTGAACTCCAGACATGTCTGCGCGTGCGGGCCGCAGGAGCCCTTGATGGAGTAGATGTCGTAGGGGAAGTTGTGGCACAGGATGGAGTGCTTGCCCTCGCGGTCCCACTGCTGGTGCCACAGGAAGTCGCCCTGCTGCTCGCGGGCGAACCACTCCTTCCAAGCGTAGTGGATGCGCATGATCACCATGCCGTCAACGCCGGAAGACTGGAATAAAGGGGCGGGGTTTTTTATTCCACAAACAAAATATAGAGTGTAGAAAAAAGGAAATGTTTTTTGTCGGCTACCTTCAAAATGTATGGGAAGGTGCCGCCGTGTCCGAAGGGATCCACGGACCAAGAAGACTTTGCTGTGACGTTGAGGTGGTCCCTGAGCCACTGGTGTCCCTCCACCAGCTGGTCCACCATCCCGAAGGTATCCACGCTGGCCTCGTCCGTCATCACCCAGCCGCCAGTCAGGATCTCGAAGCGGCCCTCCTCTATCAAGTGCTGATGAGGCAGATTCAAACAACTTGGGGATTGTTTCAAGTTATATATTGTCGCTGTATCAGTAGTACCTGTAGATTTGCCTTCCTTGCGTCGTGAGCGGTCTCGTACCACATGGACAGGAAGGATATCTCCGTCCAGATGAAGGTCATGTCCTTGTACTTGGTCAGCTTGTCCACGATGTTGTCCAAGATGTGCTTGGTTGCCGAGTGGAAGTATGCCTCGAAGGTCTTGAGCCAGCCTGGGTCGTTGTGCGAGTGCGGCATCACGAACACACGGAGGGGAACCTTGGACCACATCTCCTTCCGACGCCTCTCGTACCTTAAAGACGAAAATGCCGTCAATAACAATCAGAAGGAGATAAAAACTCTTGATCACACCTCCTCTGCATCTTGTCGTTCCAGTACTCCCGCATTTCTATCCAATCGGCCTGAAAAATGATTTGGGGAGAGTGTTATGACACATACACAAAACTAGAATACGTTCAATCTAGAGTACGCACGTTGAAATTGAGGGTCGGGTAGATGTCGACTGTCTCCATGTCCGCAGCGGCCCTCAGCGGCACTTGTGCCGGACACATTTCCGCCTTGGTCTTGGAGGAGGCTTTCGTCCGCTTCTTTGTCTTGATCGACTGGTGAGGGGGGACGACGACAGGGGCGGCGGCGGCGGCGGCGGCCGTGGAAGACCGTTCGTAATCATACTCATCGTCGTCGTCCTCCTCCTCCTCCGAAACGGGCATCGGGCCCCTCCGCATCTCCCCCCGCGACGCTAGTCGGTTCCTATCCGCCGCAGCGGGGGCGGGGGAGGAAGGGTCCCTCCCCCGCGAGTAGTAGATGACTATCAGCAGCGCCGTCAGCGCCACCGCCACCAGCATCGTCTTCTTCGGCACCGTGCGGATCATGATGGCGTTTGAGCTACAGATGCTGGTTTTTTTCTTCCCCGGTTAAGAGTGCTCAAGACTATTTTCTCCTGGCCCTTTTGTAGCCCATTGCTTTTAGGAGGTTACTTCAACTCGATCTCTGCTCTGGGAAAACTTTTTTGCATACGTCAAATGTCCACTTATACCGGTAAAGTAGAAAAGGATGCGAATAGAAGGATTGCTTTGAACTACGGTATACTCCGACGCGTCATTCACACAGCGAGCTGCTTTTAGGACAGTGTTCACAACGGCTGCTTGTACGTATGCATTCTGTGGTGTTCGTTCACAGTTTATTCAAGGGGGCGGCCCATGAAACAACACAGGATATCTTCTTACTGCCGGCCTCCCCTTTTAATATTTTTGCACATTTCCCCTCTTCCTTATGGGACACCGGTGGGCTGTAAAAAGTCGACCCCTTTTACTCCTTTAGCACTATACGATCTCCACCGAAATGGAACGGGAATCCAACAGCTCACCACTGCCTTATGTCTTGGTTATTCCAGTTTCTCCCTTCTATTGCCCCTCCTCCAGCTGCGGCACTTTTGGAATAGGCGGCGGTGGTGGAAGAAGGAGGAAAAGAGAAGGTATACGACAACGACGCAGAGAACGCGGAGGCACAGCTCTCCTCCTCGGTTCTGGCTTCTTTCCTCTTCTTCCTTCCTTCCCTCGCCTGCGCTAACAATGATGACTATCCGCCTTCCTTGGCAGTGTCGCTCTCTCCCTCTCCCCACCGCCGGCGCCTCCGTTCTTTCGAAGTACGCCTCTTTCCGCCTTGGGGGAGTAGAAAGGTGCCGGCTCCATCCGGGCGGAGAAAGGGGGACGAAAAAGAAAGGGGGGATATGGTGGGGGATGTACAGAGTCTCTAAACCTCATGGACCACAGGAAGTGCATAAGTGTGCAAAAAAAAAATGCTGGTCGATATAGCGGTATGCCGTATTTTTGCAGAATAAGCAGAGAGAGTGCTCGTTCATTTGTTGCAAGCGCAGCAGGAATTGCTGCAACAACGAACACCCTACACTCTTCCCTCGTGCGGTTTTGCCAAAAGGAAAACGGGGAAACATTCCCTCTATGAAATTAAAAGGACTGAGCTTGAAACGAACAGAAAAAAATGGTGCGAAATTCTGAATTACTTTTAAAAAAGGCTTTTTGCTATGCCGACCTCTTAACCTACATTGTCATGATGCAGGAGGCACTTACGCCCTTTCTAGGCAGAACTGCCCCTTCCAGCAACGGAGGCGTCGACAGAAATGTTGTTGCTCGCTCTAGTATATTGGCCTTAATTGAAACGGGAGAGATGCGAGAGGAGGAGGAGCTGGGATGGGACGTTTTGCACGAGGGGGAGGGGGAAATGTATAGACTGCACTTGGGTGGGAAGGAGGCGGCTAATTTTTGTTGGTCTGGTGGGGAGGATTGAGGGGCGGGGTCTGTCTAAGGTCTGGAGACATCCAGTCCGGGAGAACTTCTGCTGGGAGGACGTCACGATGGTGCCAAGGATCCGGACACAGGCGTATTTGGCACTGCTGGCTCTGGCTTTGTTCGGGCCCTGGATCGCATCCGCTCAGGAGTACGAAATCGACTACAGCTACGGCGAATCAGAGGTCGGAGAAGGGGAAGACGGATTTTACAGCTATGGTGAGGCCGAGAGCGAAGGAGAGGGAGAGGCCGAAGGAGAAGGATTTTATAGCTACGGAGAATACGGAGAATCTGATAAGGACTCCGAAGGGACCGATGATCTGACGGGAGCAGAGGAAGGGGAAGGTAAGGCTGAAGATGATGCTGAAGTCGTCGTAGAAACTGATGCTGAGGCAGAGCCCCAAGATGAAGGTGAAGCCGAAGAAGTCGATATAGATGTCGAAGTCGAAGTCAAAGTGGAGGAGTCGGGTGACGAAGGAGAGGAGGAAGGCGACATCGAGGAGGTGGAGGTCGTCGTGGTAGAAGAAGAATACGACGAGGGCGAAGAAGAAGAAGAAGAGGTAATAGTGGTAGAAACAGACTACCCGGATGAGATGGAATCTGCAGAGAGTGAAGAAGATGACAACGAATCGGACGAGCTGGAGGAAGAGGAGTCTTCGGAGTCTAAAGAAAGTGACGATGGCGAGGAGGATGAAGAAGAATCGTCGGAGGTAGAAGAAGAAGATGAAATTGTAGTTGCTGTGGTTGACGATGAGGAAGGGGAGGACAAAGAAGGGGAAACTGTTGAAGAGGAAGAGGAAGAAGTATCGGTGGAGGTAAAAGTAACTCTCGAGGAAATTGACGACGGCGAAGAAGTGGTGGAGGAAGAAGAAATAGAAGTGTCTTTCGAGCCAGTGTCCTGCGAGGACACCCTATTCGGATGCTGCACCGAAGTCGAGCAGCCGCCCTCCTCCTCCAACGACACATCCTCCGTGGTCATGGAAAATCCCTGGTGGGACTCTTTCGGCGCTGAGACCCTCCCCTCCCACGGCAGTGGCGGTGTCGGCTGCTGCCTGGCGTCAAAGTACGGCTGCTGCCCGGACGGGGTCTCCGCTTCCCCGGGCCCGTTCGGGGAGGGGTGCGGGAACTGCTCTTTGACAGAGTTCGGCTGCTGTGAGGACAGGAGAACACCGACTAGGGTATGCAATGCAATCTTATTGGAAGAGGAACAGGAAAGAAAAAATATCTTTAATTTTATACCACTTTACGTATCCCAGGGAAACAACGGAGAAGGATGCGGCTGTTTTCAGTCAGAGTTTGGTTGTTGCCCCGATTTCAGGTAACTAAATTCCCCACTTTATTGTACTTATTTTTCTATCGGTCTGATCCTTTCGATTTTTCTTCTGTTGCTGCTGTTGCTGCTTCTGTTGCTGCTTCTGTTATTGCTTCTGCTGCTACTACTTTTGTTGCTCCTACTGTTGATGAAGCTGCTACTTCTGTTGCTGCTGCTGCTGCTGTTGTTGTTGCTGCTTCTGCTTCTGTTGTTGCTGTCGCTGTTGCTGCTACTAATTCTGTAACTGT